>Ga0209098_1000959_pt1 | contig 29223 bp, 23 predicted proteins | sample AD_JPNHW1_MetaG_FD_184429 | JGI IMG/M metagenome (GOLD analysis project Ga0209098, IMG submission 184429) | Active sludge microbial communities of municipal wastewater-treating anaerobic digesters from Japan - AD_JPNHW1_MetaG (SPAdes) (version 2) | ecosystem: Engineered > Bioreactor > Anaerobic...
GACTCGAGATCCCGGCTGGCGGGCAACGTTGAAGCCGATGAAACGATTATAGGAGGCCCGGTTGAGGGGAAATTCGGTCGGGGTGTGACAGCTTCCGGGACAAACACTCTGGTATTCGGCGCTGTTGCAGGTCTTCAACGCCTTGTTCATGTTGGTCGAGTCGATCTTGTCCAGCCACTTGTTCAGCAGCATGGCGACGATGCGCTCGATGGGCAGGGCCGAGAAGACGGCCAGCCCCAGTTTGATCAGCACGCTTGTCAGCATGTTCATGGTCTTATCCCTCCCGTTAAACGCCGCCGGTCTTCGCCAGCAACTTGGCCAGCATGAAACCGGCGGAAACGATTCCCGCGATGGCCGTGCCCGTTGCGACGGACACGACCCACAGCAGCGCGTGGATCACCATCTCGTGGCGGGCCAGCCGCGTCTGGATCGACGGCGTGCCGTTGTCGACGAACAGCCGCCGCTCGATGCTCTCGAGCTTTTCGAGCACGGCCGCGCTCTGCGCCGCGCACTGGTCTTTGGTCACGTAGTCGTTCATAGAACACCTCATCCGGGCGGCGGCGCGTAGTTGATGGGTGAGCCGGCGGGTACGTACAGCAGCGCTCCAGCCGTCGCGCTCCCTCCGGAGGATGGCAGATTGCCGGGCGTGTAGCGCGGGGTGCCCGTGGCCCCGGACGCGTTTCCTCCGTCCGCCAGTTCCTGATACAGCCGCCGCAGGTAGATCTCCGAATCCAGCCAGGCCGTCCGGAAGGGTTCGGCGTCCGCGCCCATCTCGTTGGCCAGCATGTACCACGTGACCGCCGAGACGTGCCGCAAGCAAGAGAGCGGCACGCTGGCCGCGTCGAGCTTGCCGGTGGCGTCGGCGTCGGCCGCCACCGCCTTGCGGAAGTCGGCGACCACGCCGGACACGAGCAGCGCGAGCCGCTGGGCCCGCGTCGCCGCATCCAGCCACGCCGCATAGGCTGTAGCGAGAGAGGGCGGCAGCGTAGCCGCCGCCGCCCCCGCATCGTAAATGACCCAATCGGCCATTCCCGTCCCTCCGGACCGTTACGTCGCGCTGACGTTGAGGCGCTTCACTGCGGCCGAGTTCGTGACGCGCACGTCCTCGGACCAGTCGAACTTCGCGACCTCCACGCGGCCGTCGTCGCGCATGTAGCTGGACGGCACCATGTACTTGCCCATGAGACGGAAGGTCTTCATGAAGCTCGGGTCGCGGCGCGTCGGATTCGGCCGGCGGGCGAAGACCAGCACCGTGCTGTCGAGGAGGAACTTCACATCCTCGGCGACGCCCGGCGCGGCGTTGTCGTAGACCATGTAGGAGGTCCGCACGTCGGGCGCCCCGACGAACAGGAAGCCAGCCGTGGACTCGGTCGGCACCGCGAGGTTGCCGCCCTTGGGCCCGTTGCCCACGACAAAGCGCCCGCGCACCTTGTCCTGATTCTTGAACAGGCACCACGCCGACGCGCCGAACAGCACGCCCACACCCATGAGGCTGCCGTACTTGGCCGCCTTGATCACGTCCATGATCGCGGCGTCGATGTCCGCCACCGGATCGGCCGACGTTCCCCACGTCTTACCCGTGCCCGCGCCCGCCGCCGTCATGGCCGCGTCGATCACGCTCTTCTCGTGGGCCAGCGCGGCGACCTCGGCCACCGCCACCGCGCCCTCGCGCAAGGCGTTCTCGAGATCCTCGCTCTCCAGCCGCTCCAGGTTGTCGACCGGATAGTCGAGCGCGTGGGGCTCGCAGTTGTAGGTCTCGTCGCTCACCTCGAAGCGCAGCTCCGTCGCCCGCCCGCCGATACTCCGAAGAGTGTTCGGGATGCGGAAACGGTCCTTCTCGGTGTACTTCTTGTACCGGCCGACCGAGGTCGGAACCTCGATGGTCGGGGCCAGAAAGTCCGCCACCGGCATGATGGCGGACTGCGCCGCGCCCTGCGCGAACTCGCGCAGGACCGGGCTTGCACTGATGTCACTCAAACGGCTCATTTATTCTCCTCCTCCTGATTGAAAACCGTTACACGCTGATTTCGGTAACGCCCATGTAGACGGACCCCGCCACGCTCCGGACACGCACCGCCGTAGCAGAGATACCCCCGTTGAACGTCACGCCGAGTCTCCATTCGCCAGCCCCGTCCCCCGCATCGAAAACGTCGATCCAGCCGTCATACGCGGGCTCCCCGACCACCAGCGCCGCCGGCACGGTGACCAGCTGACCGGCGTAGTTCCCCCGGATGACGATCTTCAGGGTGAGCACCGGGTCCGCGTCGCCCGACACCTTGGCGATGACCGCCGCGAACTGCGGCGAACTCGGCGGCGCGACGTTCCACACGCAGGCGAGATCCACATCGCCGAAGAACAGGACCCGGCCGACATCGCCGGCCCCTAGCGCCGACCCGCCCGTAACCGCGCTGCGCGGCACCAGCAACACCCCCGCGTCCATCCCGTCCGCACCGGCCGCACCGGCCGCGCCCGCCGGTCCGGCCTCGCCGTCCGCGCCGTCGGCCCCGGCCTCGCCTTTCGCGCCCACGCTGAGCGGACGCGTCAGGACAAACTGGCCGTCAATCCCCGTCTCTTCCGCAATGCCCACCGGCAGCGCCCCGCCGCCCAGGGCTCCGGCCTCCACGCGGCCGTCGCCCTTCGCCACCAGCAGGTCGCCCGCCGCGCACGACCCCGCCAGCCGGATCCGGCAATTCCCCGCGCTCGTGAGCGGCACCGCGCCGCACAGGTAACCCTGATCCGCGCCCTGCGTCAGCACGTACGGCGTGATCTCGCCTGCGCTTTGCGGCAGCACCAGATCCCCGCCCGCGTTGAGCCGCGCCAGATATCCGGTCTTCAGCGACAGGTCTTCGCCCGCCGCGAAAGCCACGCCCCCGAACCGGCAATCCGTCTGTTTCTGATTCAGCATCTCTTCCTCCCCGGCGTTAACCCGCCACTGTCACGTTCCCGATCATCGCCGGGCGGAACAGCACGAGCTGCCCGTCGACGCCCTTCTCCTCCGCGATCCCCAGGCCGCGGTACGTGCCCGCCGCAGCCGGCAGCGCCCGCACCTTGCCCTTGTCCGCCGCCGTCCCGGTGTCGGCCAACACGATCACGTCGCCCGGATTGCACGTGCCTTTCAGCACGGCCCGCACGTTGCGGCCCGCCTCGAACGGGCGCACCGCCACAAGCTCCGCGTCCGCGCCGTCATCCACCAGCAGGTAGTACGCGAGGTCCGTGACCGCCGCAGGCAGTTTCACCTCGGGCACGCCCGTGTCGTGCGTCAGCACCACCAGCCGGCCGTTCAGGCCCGTCAGATCCTCACCCGCCAACACCGGAATGTCCCCGGCTCTTGTATCGCTCTGGCTCATCTTCTTGCCTCCAGTCTCGGCTACAGCCTACAGCCTATAGCCTACAGTCTTCCCTACTGTCCCATTTCTTGTTCCGCCGCGCGGAACGCCACCGTGAACGAGCACCCGCGCGAACGGGCGATCTCCTGCGCCCGGTTGCAGATCTTCGCCGCCTTATCAGCCGGAGAAGCCGCAGGCGCGCCCGCCGCGCCCTTCTCGGCCACGGCGGGCTTCGCCGTCTCGCGGTTGTGCAGCGGCTTCGGCACCGCGACCGGCGGGACCGCCACGGGAGGCACAGCCCCCGCGGCAACCGCAACTTCGGACTTCACCACAGGTGCCACGCGCCCGCGCATCCGGTTCAGAATGCCGACCGCCGCCTCGCGGTTCTCCAGCAACTGCCCGCGCCAGAAATCGCGATCCTCATTCGGAATCACGTCCGCGAACCCCTCGATGTCCTTCTCGGCGAGCGTGTTCTCCGACTTGAGGATCTGCTCCATCAAGACCTCGTTCTTCGCCTTCTCTAGCGACAACGCCTCTTCGAGCGACTTCACGCGCTCTTCGACACCCTCAGTTCCCTTTGCCTCATCCGCCATAACGACCTCCTGTGACAAGTGATTCAACACGCCTTACACCTAACGCAAGAAATCAACATTCCATCACTTGAGCGTTGAGCGTTTCGCAGCTAACTCCCGCATCACCGCCGCTCTCGCGGCCTCCAATCTCTGCGTCTCCGACCCGCCCCGAGCCTGTCGAGGGGTGCCTCCGCGTGAAACATCTCCCTCTCCGCTTATCTCGCTTACCGCGCTTCCCGTGCTTATCGCGCTTCTCCTCTTTCTCGCCGCCGCCTTCGCCTGCCTCACCGCCAGACTCGCCGCTCGCGCCACGTTCGACCAACGGTTCGCGGTTTCGTCGTCCACCTCTTCCAACGAACAGTGACAGTTACACGGCGGCATGCCCATCGCCGCCCACTCCTTCGCCGTCTTAACCTGTCCCGCACGCTCCAGGCACTCGTCGCAGTGCTCCCCGCTGGGGGGCTTGCCCAACACCCACCGGTATTTCTTCGTCTCGCCGCCCCGGTTCACAAGGTCTTCACTTTGCGCCTTCGCGCCTTTGCGGGAAACATCCCCGCCGTCTTCCGTCCTCTGTCCTCCGACCTCCGTCTTCCGATTGGCCAGCGGCCGACCGCCCTTGATATTCGGTTCATTCGTCAGCGCGACGCTCACCAGCTTAACCGGCCTGATCCTGCCGCCGCCCAGATCCTCGCACGCTTCCGGCGCGGGGAACACCGGGCTCACCATCCTGAACCTGCCGCCCCGCACAGCAGACAGGCCCGCGTCCGACCACCGCACGCGAGCCCATAGCCCCGTGTCACGCGACTCCAGATCGGAAATCCAACCGGCAGCCTCGCTCGACTTCTCCGTATCCAGCGAGAAGTGATCGAAGTCCACCAGGACGCCGGGAAAATTGGAATCAGACTTACGGGCCTTGAAATCCGCCGCGATCTTGTCGCACGCCTCGCGGTCAATGACCTGCGTGACACCCACTCCCGCGTGCTCGAAATCACCCAACGGGCTGATCTGCACCCAACCGTCCGCAGCCAGCACAAAGTCACTGCCGTTCATGCGTCACCTCCAACTAATGCAATAACGCACTCACGAACTAATGAACTTCTCCCAGCCCAGCCGTCTCCAACCAACATGAAATCTTTGTCGCCCATCGTCGAACCCCTCCACAAGAGGGCTCGAAATCAACTTTCACCAAACATATTAGGCCGCGCGATTTTCGCGTAAAAGAACTCGGGCTGTATGAATTTAATTGACGCCCGGTGTTGACGGCGGGCTCCGGGGGCCGTAAGATAGGGCCGTTTTCCGGGCGGTGCACAAAGCCGTCCGGACGGTCGGGCGCGGGTGCGCCTGCACGGAGAACAGAGGAGGTCGGATGTGTACGCGAGGGCTGGCTGTCGCCTCCTTCTCCGACCTATCCGCGTTCTACCACGACTCCGACATTGCCGCGGCCGAGCGGATTCACATTGCTGTCGAACCTGGGGACAAGTATGAGCCACCTGAGCAAACAGCCTGATCGTTGGATGTAGTGGCGAACAAGTACAGCGGGCGCTACGAGCCCGCTGCAAAATGGAGCGACTACCATGAACAACAAACCGCCAACCACCGGCCGAATATTCCTCTCCTACGCGCGTGGCGATGACGAGGCATTCGTGGAGCGGCTATGCGCCGACCTGAAGGATGCCGGGTTCAAGGTCTGGTTCGACCGCGAGTCGCTGATGTCGCGCGGGCTGACGTTCCACCAAGAGATCAAGGACGCCATCCGCACCGAAGTGGAACGGGTGGTCTATGTGGGCGGGCCGAAGGCGGCGCAGTCCCCGTACGTGCGCGAGGAATGGCAGTCGGCGCTGGAACACGACCATGTGGTAGTAACCCCGATCCTCCGGCGGGGCGACTACGACATCAGCGTGCCCGGCGAGCTGGGCCTGCTGCACTGCGAGGATTTCCGCGACGACGCGAAATATGCGTCCGCTCTCGCCAAGCTTATCACCAACCTCAAGCAGCCCAACCCGAAGCTGGGCGCGCTGCACGGCGTACCCAACCTGCCTGCCCATTTCCTCGCCCGGCCCGGCCTGATGGCCCACGTGCGCGACGCGCTGCTGGTGGATCTCCAGAAGCCGCAGGTCATTACGGGCGCCGATGCCAAGGTTGGCATGCAAGGAATGGGCGGCATCGGCAAATCTGTGCTCGCCGCCGCCCTCGCCCGCAACCGAGAAGTGCGCCAGTCCTATCCCGACGGCATCGTCTGGGTTGCCTGCGGCAAGAACCTGAACGAAGACGCCCTGCTCGCCCGCCAGCGCGACCTTGCCAAGGACCTCGGCGGCGACACCTCGTTCACCTCGCTGCCGCAGGCCCAGAGCGTCCTGCGGGACCTCCTCCAGGCCAAGTCGGTGCTGCTCGTGCTCGATGACGTCTGGTGCGCCAGGGACGCCCAGGCCTTCGATGTGCTCGGCCCGCGCTGCCGGATGCTCATCACCACTCGCGACATGGGCATCCTCCACTCGCTCCACGGCGAACACATCCCCGTCTCCCTCTTCACCGAACCCGAGGCCCTGCAACTCCTCGCCGACGCGGTCAGCACCAAAGAACACCCGGTCGCCCCCGAAAACCTGCTTGACGAGGCGCGCGAAGTTGTCGCCGAGTGCGGCTGCCTTCCGCTGGCCGTCGCCCTATGCGGCGGCATGGCCAGGAAACGCAACGGTGACTTCTCCAACGTCCTCGAACGCCTGCGCCGCGCCGACCTGGACAAGATCGCCGACCGCGAATCCATCAACGAGCAGCACCGCAGCATCTGGCGCGCCATGCAGGCCAGTGTCGAGATGCTCGAACCTGACGAGCAGCGCCGCTTCGCGGAACTGGCGGTCTTCGACACCGCCCGCACCGTGCCCGAAGCCGCCGCCGCCACACTCTGGTCCCACACCGGCCACCTCGACGCCCTCGATACCGAAGATCTGCTCGTCAACCTCTCCGAACGCTCCCTCGTGCAACTCGATTGGACACCAGGCGCCGACGGCAAACCGACCCGCCGTTTCGGCCTCCACGACTTGCTCCACGACTGTGCCGTCCGCATGGCCGGCGATGCCAAGACCCTGCACCAAACCCTGCTCGACGCCTACCGCGCGAAGTGCCCCGACGGCTGGCACACCGGTCCCAATGACGGCTACTTCTTCGAGAATCTCTGCAACCACATGATCGCCCGGGAGGACTGGGACGGGTTGGTCGGCAACGAGCCAACCCCCGGCCCGCTGACCGACCTGCTCTTCACCCAGGCCAAGTGCGAGGCGGGACTGGTCCACGAGTTGGTCTCGGACTACAACGCCGCTCTGGCTGCGCTTCCCGAGTTCCGTGAAGAGAACGAGCGCAACCGGCGGCGCGACGTCGCGATGCTCGCCTACAACAAGGCGTTGCGGGAATACGCCGTCGTCCGCTACGACTGGTTTCAGGCCAAAGAGCACGGGGAGTTCCGGCCGGAGCCACCGTATCCATCCCTGCCGGCGGAACTCAAAGAGGGAGCCGAGATTGCTCTTCCGGAGGAATCCTCGCCCCGCGCGTCCAGACTGCGGCATTTCAGCAACTTCGTTTCCGGCCACATCGCACTTTTGAGTGAATGCCCCTGCGAGACTTTGCCGCTGGCGTTCAACCAAGCCAAGGACGGTCCGGTGGAGGCCTGCGCAGCACGGCAGCTTGTAGACCACAAAGAGCCTTGGATCGAGCGCTCGCCCCGACCGCCACCCCCTCCCTTGCGCCCGCAATGCCTGCGCGCCCTCGAAGGGCACGCGGGCTGGTTCAATAGCGTGAGCGTGAGCCCCGACGGGCGGCGCGCGGTCTCGGGCGGTTTGGACAGTACCCTGCGGGTCTGGGACCTCGAAACCGGCCGATGCCTGCGCACCCTCGAAGGCCACGCGGACGTGGTCAGGAGCGTGAGCGTGAGCCCCGACGGGCGGCGCGCGGTCTCGGGCAGCGGTGACAAGACCCTGCGGGTCTGGGACCTCGAAACCGGCCGATGCCTGCGCACCCTCGAAGGCCACACGTCCGGGGTCTGTAGCGTGAGCGCGAGCCCCGACGGGCGGCGCGCGGTTTCGGGCAGCGGCGACAGTACCCTGCGGGTCTGGGACCTCGAAACCGGCCGATGCCTGCGTACCCTCGAAGGCCACACGTCCGGGGTCTGGAGCGTGAGTGCGAGCCCCGACGGGCGGCGCGCGGTCTCGGGCAGTTGGGACAGTACCCTGCGGGTCTGGGACCTTGAAACCGGCCGATGCCTGCGCACCCTCGAAGGCCATGCGGTCGTGGTCTGGAGCGTGAGCGTGAGCCCCGACGGGCGGCGTGCGGTTTCGGGCAGCGGCGACAGTACCCTGCGGGTCTGGGACCTCGAAACCGGCCGATGCCTGCGCACTCTCGAAGGCCACGCGGACCGGGTTTTCAGCGTGAGCGTGAGCCCCGACGGGCGGCGTGCGGTCTCGGGTAGCGGTGACAAGACCCTGCGGGTCTGGGACCTCGAAACCGGCCGATGCCTGCGCACCCTCGAAGGCCACACGTTTGATGTCAGTAGCGTGAGCGTGAGCCCCGACGGGCGGCGCGCGGTCTCGGGCAGTTGCGACAAGACTCTGCGGGTCTGGGACCTCGAAAACAGCCAATGCCTGCGCACCCTCGAAGGCCACGCACACAAGGTCTGGAGCGTGAGCGTGAGCCCCGACGGGCGGCGCGCGGTCTCGGGTCCTCGGGACAGGACCCTGCGGGTTTGGGATCTCGAAACAGGCCGATGCCTGCGCACCCTCGAAGGCCTCGCGGAACAAGTTAGTAGCGTGAGCGTGAGCCCCGACGGGCGACGTGCGGTCTTGGGCAGTACCGACTGTACCCTGCGGGTCTGGGACCTTGAAACCGGCCAATGCCTATGCGCCCTCGAAGGCCTCTGGTCCGGGGTCTGTAGCGTGAGCCCCGACGGGCGGCGCGTGGTTTCGGACATTTGTTGCAATGCCTTGAGGGTTTGGGACCTCGAAACCGGCCGTTGCCTGGCTACCCTCGAATCCCACGCGGGCGACGACGCGAGTGTTCACCCTTGTTTCGGCGTGAGCGTGAGCCCCGATGGGCGGCGTGCGGTCTCGGGCAATGACGACAAGACCCTGCGGGTCTGGGACCTCGAAACCGGCCAATGCCTGCGTACCCTCGAAGGCCACGCGGACCGGGTTTACAGCGTGAGCGTGAGCCCCGACGGGCGGCGCGTGGTCTCGGGCCCTTATGACAGTACCCTGCGGGTCTGGGACCTCGAAACCGGCCGATGCCTGGCTACCCTCGAAGGCCACACGTCCGGGGTCTGGAGCGTGAGTGTGAGCCCCGACGGGCGGCGTGCGGTCTCGGGCAGCGGCGACAAGACCCTGCGGGTCTGGGACCTCGAAACCGGCCGATGCCTGTGCATCCTCGAAGGCCACTCGTCAGGGATCCATAGCGTGAGCGTGAGTCCCGACGGGAGGTGCGCGCTCTCGGGTAGTGAAGACAAGACCCTGCGGGTCTGGGATCTGGAGAGTGGTGAATGCATCGCGGTCTACCACTGCGGAGCCATTGCATCTTTCGTTACCTTCTCCTCGGCCGGCACCCGCATCGTCTGCGGAACAGACGACGGACAGATGCACTTTCTCACGCCGGTCAACTTCTCGCCCTCCGAACCGCCGATCGTCACGCCCGTGCGGCTCTGGCTGTTCGGCGAGGTGCCCAAACGGGCCATAGCACCTCGTGGGCTCCGCCGGCTCTTCGGCAAGGGAGGCAAACAAGTCGACGGTGCCGTCATCACCGCACCCGGCCGATGGAGCGATCAGATCACCTGCCGCTGCGCCCATTGCAGTAGGCTCTTCGAACCGCCACCGCTAAATGTTGAAACCGAACCGCGCCATGCGAAATGCCCGCATTGCGGTGGCGCCCTGATGATCAAGCCGTTCGTTACGGATGCTGCTGGTAGTGGATGCGTTGGGCGATCAGACGAAGGTGGCGGCTCCTAATACTTTTTCCGCTTGGCGGGAGGCATAACCCTAGACTTCCGCAAGTCATTGTGGTCGAAGGCAGGATGCTGCTACAACTGATTCCTTCCGGTCGTCTTCCTACTTGGAATTGTACTACGATCTGGCATTCACAATCCGAGGGCGCCTTACAAAGGGCATCGAAAACAGTGACGTTAGCAAAACGCCGTCTCTGCTTGACACTGTCAAGAAGATGGTTGACGAATCAAGCGGATAGGACGTACAAGCTGCGTTTTCTGGCGGGCGTGGGATACGGCAAAGTCGGAGCTTCTGTCAAGAAGCGGGCGCAATAAATCCCACTCCCAACCCCTGTTCACTAACGCAATAAAGCACTAATTAACTAATGACCTTCTCCACCTCCTCCATCCTCAACTCGAACCCAGCCTCCACCGGCCAACCGGGGAACGCCGCTGCCAACATCGGCGCGTCGAAACCCCTCTGCAGCGCTTCTGACACCATCACCGCATCCGCCTTCGCCACCTGGTTGAACGCTTCCTGATGCGCCGACCCGGCGAGCGTGCCGCTGCCGCTCTCGGTCAGCATGGTCAGCAGACCGCCGGTGCCGAGCAGCGTGATCTGCCTGTCGAGATAGTCCAGATTATCGCGGAAAGGCGGCTTGCCTGTGCCGCCGCCGTTCACGTATTTGACGTCCGTCCCGTTCGGCAGATAGCCGCGCCCGTCCTTCACGAGATCCTGCGCGATGGCCAGATACTGCTTTTCCTTCTCTTCTGTCACGCCGGGCGGCCCCACAAAGAACACCGAGGGGATGCCGTACACATCGAGAAACGAACTCCAGTCCCGCAGGGCGAGGTTGCGCCGGAAGTACTGGACGGCTAGGATTCGGTCCAAGGCGATAGGGGACTCGACAACCACAAAGTTGTTCCGCTCGATCTTTTCGCCCCGCTCAACGCCCGACCGCGCGTCACGGTTGTATGTCCACTCGCCGAACATCCCCTCGCGGCACCAGAACCATTGTTCCACGGGCTCAAGCCGGACAACACCCCCGCCGCCATCGGCATAATGCTTCTCCACATGCGCGAATCCCCGGAAAGACGCCGTGGACAGGAACGCCACCGCCTCGCGCAAATTCTCCACCCGGTCGTACCGCTCGCGCAGAAACGCAGCCTGTTCATTGGCGAGAACCGCGTCGGTCGGATTCTCTTCCGGCTTAACGTCCCACTCGCAAGACAGCAGCGCCGCCCGCCGCCGCATCAGCACCGTGGCGATGAGCGCGTCCGACCGTTCCATGGCCTGATAGAACCACTGGAGATCCGCCAAGGCACCACGCTCACCTTGCTCGATGAGGCTGACGATCCGCTCCAGCGTCAGCCCCCGCAGCGGGTTCACATACTCGCGCCACGCGTTATCCTTGCTCGTGTAGACCGTCAGTGCCATATCCGCGCCTCCACCTAAGGCGCGGAATCAACACAGTGTATACCTTCTGCCGCGCTGCTTTTCATGTTTTCGCGGCAGCCGAAACTCGCTAAACTATCGCTCACAGTAAAACGAGCGCCTATGCGCGCAATTATTGAGGGGCAGTCTTCCTCGATAAAACTGTGGAGGTCGTTGATGAGTGATTTGCTCCATTATCTGATATGCAATGAGGTCGGCACGAGCGCGTTCTTGGCAACACTACTCGACCCTCAATTCAACAATACCGAAGTTGTTCAGGCGCGTGCTGCTCTCGCGAATCTACTCAAGCGGTATGGCGTTGAGGTTTCATCCCCGTCACCGACTGCTGTTCACCTCGAATACTTGAACATCGACCTTGTCGCAGAATGGTCACCGTGGACACTGCTCGTTGAAAACAAGGTCGCCTCAGCTTCAGTTACTAAGGGGCAATTGAGTAGCTATTACCGTACCTGCCTACTCCAAATCGAAAGAAAGGAGTTTTTGTCCGACGCGCCCATTTGCTTCATATATTTGACGCCAACGCCCAATGTTGGAAGGGCCGAGTTTAACTCACTCAAACTCGCGCGAGGAAAAGATAAGATGATTCACATTGCGTGGAGTGAAGTTCTCGACTGCATAACCCCTGTTGTCAACACGAATGCAAGTCGGACCGCTTGGTTTCTGAGAGCGGGTGCAGACCGCGTTCAAGAGGTGATAGCCGCTGCGAAAACGGCCTGCCTGCAAGACGATGAGTGCAGATCAAGACTTCAAGAACTTATGAACAACCTGAAAGGCCAATTTCAAGGGAGTTCAGAATTTGAGGGCCTTGTGTTTCGGCGCTGGTCGGATAAAGTGAGAGAACAACTGTTTGCCGCTGGACCTGGCCGTACGGCCTATGTGGGCCTCTATCTCTCGTACAACAACACAGAGTTTCCGACGGAGGCATCGATCAAAGCAGCGGGAGACATTACTTTTGAGTCGGCAAGCAAGTGTCGGGCACGGCTCCGAACAATTGTCGCGTCGAAAAATGCTAGCGAATGGGCAGCCATTCTTGGTGTCAGTAGCGAGCAACTACGCATCGATCTCACGAAAGGCTCGATTAGTTGGCGGTTTTCTCTACCTGAGATGGTGGAAGAGGACTTTATTGAGTTGGCAAAGAAGCGATTAGCCGTATTCTCGTCTGTGTTTGCCAGCCCGATGCATGAAACGACAGAGAACGGCAAGACTCAGGCCGATGTTTTTGAGGATGCGCGCTAAAAGCCTCTTCACGCCAACGTCACCGTCCTCCGACCTCTGAAGTCCGACCTCAGTCCCTCGCACAGTCTCAGCATCCTGCCCGGCTCCACGCCAAACGTGTGGCAACCCCAAACGGCCAGCGCGAGCGCCATCACGCAGTCATCGTGATAACCGGAGGGTGCGGCGTAAGAGATTTGCCCGGTCGGGCCAATATCGTACTCATATCGCCTCATCTCCGCCGTCAGCACCTCCCAATCTCCGCAACTGCTTATCGCGCTTGACCCGCTAATCCCGCTTCTCACCTTCCGCGTTGGCCGATTAATCGGACTGTCCGTAATTGACAGCCTCTGCGATTGGGGTTAGCATACAAAACCAAATCGCGTTTTATTCTGTTATCGGAATTATCAACCAATACGGGGGTTAGTATGTGTCACGCGAAAAGCTGCCTTAAACTGTCAGCCATTGTTGCAGCTGCCTTTCTTTTCGGAGGTAACCCGGCACGCGCCGCAAGCGGTCTGTGGAACGGAACGCAGGACGTCTATTGGACCAACAGCGCCAACTGGAGTATTTCACCTTTTCCGGCAGGATATGAAACGGCGTCGTTTACCGACAGTGGCAATGGGCAAGTCATCGTCAACCTTGCGGGTCTTTCGAGCATATCCAATATCGTGTTCGACACGGCGAATGTCGTGGCCTACACTTTGGGCGCAGGAGCCGCCAACAGCCAAAACCTGGTCATGGCTAACGAGGGCGAGTTCGTTTTGGGGTCGAGTGCGGCCGCTGGCCAAACCTTCAACAGCGCCATCCAGCTCGGCCCTGACGGAGCCAGTGCCAGCTATAGCATCAGAAACGACAATGCGACACAGACCTTGTCCGTAAACAACGTCAACGGCAACGCTACGGTGGGTGGCACCAAGACGCTGAACATCAACGGAAGCGGCTCCGTTTCGATTCTCGGCAACGTTGCGCAGGCTGCTAGTGCGGTCATCTTGCGACATAACTCGCCTTCGACGTTGACCTTAAGCGGGAACAATACGCTCAACCAATTGAATATGACCGGTGCGAATGGCGTGATCAACCTCAGTGCGGGAACCACGACCTTCTATGCCGGAGGCGGCACCTGTATTGTCGCTTCGGAGAATGGCGTCATCAACGGCCCCGGTAAGATTGTACTGAGTATGAAAACGGCCGGCGGCGACGACTACGCGGACAACGGCGTGGCGAGCGGAAAAACGCTCATCATCAATGCCGGCATCACGGGTGTACCCGGCTTTGAATTTTGGCACGGTTCCTACCGGGGCACCTTTGTCTTGGCCGGTCAGAACGATTTCTATTCCAACGTCATCATGAACGTGGGCGGAACCATCAGTGTCGCGAATGTCGGCAATCAGGGTTCCACCACGAGCAATCTAGGCAGGGGCCAGCGCGTTATCTTCAATTCGGCGACGGCGAACGATGTGCCGCGTCTGCTGTATACGGGAGCGGGAGAGGACAGTAACCGTCTTCTCGATTTCCGTGGTGTGGGAGGTATCGTCGAACAGGCGGGCAGCGGAAACCTCAAGTTCACCTCCTCGCCGATATCTTCTGGCTCGCTGATCCGGCTTCAGGGCTCGACGGCGGGCACCGGCGAGATCGCAGGCTCGATTCCCAGCAGCACCGCCCTCGCTAAGGCTGGCACCGGCACGTGGTATCTTTCCGGCGCCAACACCTATAGCGGCGCGACCTCTGTCGATAACGGAGCGCTGATCCTCCGCGGCCTCAATGGCGCGGTTGCCGGCACGTCGGCCATCACCATCACCAACGGCGCGGCCCTTCGGATCGAAAATACGTCCAGCGCCAACAACGGCAACCGCCTGCGCGATGCCGCGACGATTACGCTGAATGTCGGCAAGCTCGAATTCTCGAACGACGGCAGCTCGGCTGATTACAGCGAAACGGCAGGGGTGCTTGCCGTGAACGCGGGCGCCAACACCGTAACAGCCGCTCCGGCTCCAGCAGGAAAGAAGTCGACGCTCCGCTTCGCATCGATCACACGTGTGGCGGGCGCAACGGTCGATTTCATCGGTGCCGGTATTGGCGACAGCGACCAAAACCGTATCTTCATCACCGGCCAAGCCGACGGACTGCTCGGCACCTGGGCCACGATCAATGGCTCCGGCGTGGTTGCTTACAGCAGCACACGTGGCGTTTACCTTCTCGCAGGTGCCAGCACGACGGACATCGCTGCTCAAGGACCTAATTCCGTTATCCCCAATGACGCGTCTGCCATCGCCCGTATCACTTCGTTTGGTGACTCTGGGCCAATCACGCTGGCTGGCGAATGGACGAACAGTGTTTTGCAGATCCAGCAGAATGTCGCCACCGGTGCGGTGGTCAGGACGTACGACGGCGTCACCAACAAGACCCTGCTGACCTCTGGATTGATGATTTCTGAAGGACAGTCATCTTTGAAAATTGGCGAAAACGCGGGCGACGGTTACCTCTCTCCCTTGACGGCAGGTGGCAGTATTATGATGGAGAACTTGAGTGCCGACGCCGTGTTGACGGTGAATGCGCCGGTCGTCAACAACACAGCCGCCTCTGCCATCGGCAAGAGCGGCGTCGGCAAGGTGTTGCTGACAAGTTCGAACACCTATTCCGGTGCGACCGCCATTTACGAGGGCACGCTGGCCTTCGGCGGCAGCGTCACGCAGACACTGTCGGGCGTCATCAACGGCGGAGGAACTCTCGCGCATGAGGGGGCCGGACGCCTGACGCTCACGGCCGCGAACACCTACTCCGGCCCCACCGTGATCAGCGGCGGGATGGTCCTCGCCTCGAATAACGCGGCCCTCGGCTCCAGCGCGGCCGGCACCTTCGTCTCGAACGGCGGAACGCTCGACATCGGCGGCTCGGCAAACGCCGAGGCCGTGAACCTGAACGCCGAGCTGATCACTGTCAGCGGCGAGGGTGTCAACGGACGCGGTGCGATCATCAACGGCTCGCCCAAATCGCAATACAACGCGCTGCGCCTTGTCACGCTTGCGGGCGACGCCACCTTCGGCGGCGAACTGAGCGGTTCGCGTTGGGACCTCCGCAATGTGAACGGGACCTCGACCTTCACGATGAACGGGTTCAACTTGACCAAGGTAGGCCTCAATCAAGTCGGTCTGACCGGCGTGAACGTGCTTCCCGGCGCGGGCAACATCGACATCAAGGAAGGTAGCCTGACGGCTGAGGTCGGCACGACGATGGGGGGCAGTTCTGCCAATACCCTGACAGTCAGAAACGGGGCCTTCTTCGATTTCTACTCGGTCTATAGCCCGATCGTTTGGAGCCTGGTCATGGATGACGGCGCCAGACTCTACTCCCGTAACGGCAACGCCACCAACCAGAGCATTTGGGCCGGACCTGTCACCTTGAACGGCAGCGCCAAAATGGACGGGGCAGGCAGCACGTGCTTCAGTATCAGCGGTGACATCTCCGGTGCGTCCGGCAATGTCATTAAGATCGGTTCGGGATCGGCCTATTTTACGGGGGCAAACAATACCTATGGAGGTGTCACCATTGTCAGTAACGGCACGCTTTACGCCTACCGTACAGGCTCGTTGCCGGGTTATGCCACAGGCAAACTCACCGTGGCCGGCGGCGGTACGTTGGCTGTGCTTGCCAGCAATGGAGCCCTCGGTTGGAATGCCGATCAGATTCTTGCCCTACATGATGCGTCGACCTTCACGGCTGTCAACGCCGCGCTCGGCATTGATACGCGTTTCGCTTCCATGGATTACCCCTATGCCGTCACGAACCGCATGGGCCTTACAAAACTGGGCAACGGTACGCTGACGCTGTCCGGCATCAACACCTACCGCGGCGACACGCGTGTCTACGGTGGCAACTTGGTTTTCAACGGTTCCGGTAATCAAGAGATCGGGACCCTTTATGTCGGTAACGGCTCGCTGTATCTGACCAATGACGCACCGATGTGCGTGTATGTCACCAACAACAGCGCCTACGTCGGTGACGGCTCCGGCGATTTTGGGCGCATGATTGTCGGCGGTAACTCGGCGTGGGGAGGGTTTTTGTACACTCAGAATATCGCACAGACGACACTCGTTATCGGAAACAGCGGACGCGGTGTTCTCACCCTTCAGGATAACGCCTCGATTACACAGAAACTTTATGTCGGCAACAATGCTGGCAGTTTCGGTGCGGTTTATCAGAATGGCGGCACCATGCACAACTGGGGCGGCTCCGCCAGCGACCCCCGCATCGGTATGAATGGTTACGGCTACTATGAGCTGAACAGCGGTACCTTCACCAACAACGGCTACACCCAGCTCGGATGTTATTACACCGGCGTCGGTATCCTGAAGCAGACCGGCGGTGCCTTCAAAATGGGCAGTAGATATGGTGGCCAGCTCGGCATCAGTCGCGGCGGAACGGGTGTTGTTTACACGGCCGGCGGCACCTTCAACACCTCCGCCGGCGTGAATGTCGGCGAAGAAAGCGATTACGGTTTGATCAGAGGCTTCGCGGAGTTCACCGTGGACGGCAGCGCCGACGTCAACATCAACGGCAACATCAAGATGGCGGACCGCACAAACATGTTCGCGACCGTCAATCTCAATGGCGGCAAGCTGGCCGCGAGGCAGTTCTCCAAATCATCGTCACGCACCGGTTCGCTTGCGCTCGTTAATTTCGACGGCGGCACCTTCGTTTCCCGCGCCGCTGGCGACATCTTCGTTACCGGTGCCAATGCGCCCGATGCGGTGAATATCTATGCGGGAGGTGCGACGTTCGACACCACGAACCTCGCTAGCGTCATCCGTTCCGGCCTGCTCGCGCCGGTCGGCAACGGGGTGTCCGGCATCTCGATCACCCCTCGCGGCGGCTATATGGGCCCTCCCCATGTCGTTATAACCGGCGGCGGCGGCACCGGCGCGACGGCCATCGCGCAGTTCAACTCCGCGAGCGGCTTCGTGAACGGCATTGACGTCACTTGCCCCGGCTATGGCTACACCAGCGCGCCCACCGTCATCGTCTCCGGCGGGGGCATCACCAACCAGTATGTTGCGGTCGCTTCTCTGGGTGCAAACGTCAGCGGCGGCCTCACCAAGCTCGGCTCCGGCTCGCTCACGCTCATGGCCACCAACACCTACGCGGGCGCGACGACCATCAGCAACGGCATTCTGGCCCTCACGGTGGCGGCGGCGCTGCCCACGGGCACGGACATCAATGTGGCGGGCGGCACGTTGGACCTGGGAGGGTTCAGCCTGACCAGCGGCGCGGTCATTGCCAGCTCTGGTTCTATCGTCAATGGTTCGCTCGTCAGCGACAGCTTCACCAAACTCGGCAATGGTTCGTTCACGTTTGCGGCACCTTTCGCTTCTGCCGATCCGCTCATCATCGAGAGCGGTACCGTTAAGCTTCAGGCGGCCCAGCCGGGCTTGCTCGAAGCCCCCGTAAACGGCTCGTTCAACACCACGGACCCGATGACCACCAGCATCGTGGCCCGCCTGACCACCCGTATGGCCAACATCGTGTATGCGGAGCCCTACAACGTGACGTGGATCTATAAAGGGTTTGTCTGGAACCGCGCCTTGACCAACCAAACGTGGACCTTCGCCGAAAACTTCGACGATAGCGTGAAGCTGGTCATCGACAGCACCACGGTGATCGCCACTGGGCAAAGTTGGGATGTCCCCACGATCGGTACGTATACCCTTTCGCCCGGCGCGCACCCGTTCGAGGCTCGTTTTGGCCAGGGTACAGGGGGTGGTGGCCCCGTCAACTCGCAGTGGTGGAAGACGACCGCGTTCGGCTTCGGTGTGGATTATCTGGGCCGCAACGAGACCAACATCGCGAATTACGTGGCGATGACTGACACCGGCGACGGCAGCCTGTTGACGACCACGGCGGTGAGCGGCGGCGCCACGAATCTGCTCGACGCTTCCACCTCGGTGGAAATCGCGTCTGGCGCCGTTCTTGATCTGGACGGTTATGTGCAGAACTTGGCGAGCCTGAGCGGGTCCGGCACGGTCAGCAACGGTACGCTGCTCCTCACCGGCACGGTCGCGCCGGGCGGCGAGGGTCTGCTTGGAGACCTGACGCTCGCGTGCGACGCCATATTCTCCGGCACACTGCTGGTGGACCTGAGCGCGTCCGATAGCGACAGCCTGATCGTGAAGGGCAACTTGACTCTGTCGGAGACCTCGGCTTTGGTGGTCTCCAATCCCGGCTTGTTGGACGTCAAAAAGACGTACACCATCGCTTCCGTTTCCGCTGGCGGACAGATTGCCGGCGCGATCAACTGGACCAATCCTCCCAACAGTCATTGGCGGGTGAAGCAGGCTGCTGACGGTTCCCTCAAGCTGATCTACGTCAGCGGTACGGTGATGATGTTGCGATAAGACTTTCAACAGTTAACCCAACGGCGCGCGGGTCTCGTGCCTGCGCGCTGTTGGCATGTAGTACACCGTAAACCTTAAATGGACGGGTATTGTAGGGGGTATTGGGGTCAGACTGAAAATACGAAATAGCGAGAGTAGCGGATCGCAGTTCGTCTTTGTACAAAGGCGCTTCCGACTGTATCGAGTTTCGCCAGATTCGCGTCATTCGCGGTCGCCCCGGCTTACCCCGCTTATCGCCCTTCTATATCACGCCAGTGTCACGGTCCTCCGTCCGCCGCCCTCCGACCTCAATCCCATCCCCAACCTCATCATCAGTCCCGGCTCCACGCCGAACGTACGGCAGCCCCACACGGCCAGGGCGAGCGCCATCACGCAGTCGTCGTGATAACCGGACGGGGCGGCATAGCTGATCTGTCCTGTCGGGCCAATTTCATACTCATACCTTCTCATCTCCGCCGTCAGTACCTCCCATGTCGCGTTGAGCGTTGAACGTTGGGCGTTGAGCGTTCCTCCAATTCCCAATTCCTTCGTGCCCTTCGTGCCTTCGTGGTTAATCCCATTCCCCGCCGGCCACATCACACGCCGCTGCTCGACGGCCACCATGAGCCCCTGCACAAGCTCGCGCTTGGTCTGCGCCGTGCTCTTGAACCCCTCGACGCGCGGCAGCACGCGGCGCAGGTCATCGTAGACCGGATCGCCGACGCCTGTCGCGTCCATCACCAGAAGGGCGTTCCACCGCCTCACAAACCCCGCGATGCGCTCTTTCTGGAGAGGCCAGTCGAGCTGATTGAAGCGCTCCATCTCCAGACATTGCCCGGTCTTGGCATCCATGGCGATCAGCACCGTCCAGTCGGTGTGCTTGGCGATATCACACCCGACAATCACAGTCCCGTTCCTTCTGTCTTCTGTCCTCTGACCTCCGACCTCTGAGCTGGCGTCGAAGAGGCATGCATCGATACCTCTGAAGACACCCGCGCTGTCTTCCAGAAACTCCGCCATGTATTCCTGTCGGAACACATCCTCTGGCAGCGTGGCCTTGGCCTCTTCCCACTCCTTTGCTGGAAAATACGGCGACACGTTCGACGGAAAGGTGAAGGACTTGAATCCTTCCTGCCGCTCGATACCGCGCGTGAACATGTCGTAGAACCAATTGCGTCCGGCGGGTGTGGAAATGAACACACCCCAGCCAAGCGTCTGGGCGAGGGTGGGGCGGAGCACATAGTTCCACACATCCACAGGGACGGCCGCAGCCTCGTCGACCACGATGCCTCGGAAGCCGAAGCCGCGGATGCTGTCGGGATTGTCGGCGGAGAGCATGAAGACGCGGCAGGGGCCGACCTTCCCCTCGAACTCGACCCTTGTCGGCATGCGGCCTACCACCCTCACGTCATCCGGCGCGATGGCCCTGAAGGCCTCGACGCCGCGTTCAGCCACGCCGTAGGTCGGCGCGACCCAGCCGTAGTCGCCGCCTTGCACACGGCCGCCCCGGTCCATGATCTCGGCGGCCATGCACAGCGTCTTGCCGAAGCGGCGGCCGGTGCACACAGTCCTGAACCGTGCGTCGCAGGCTTCGTGGATCTTCGCCTGGGCAAGATGCGGTCTATACAGAATCGGCACGGCCTAACCCTCGCTGGCCCGGATGACTTCCTTGGAGACGGACACCAGGCTTTGCCACTCGATCACCCGGTCGCCGGTCTCCAACACACCTTTGGTCTCTTTGGGCAGCAGCGGCATGATCACGTTGATGAAGAACCACATGGGTTTCTCCCGCAGCGTCTTTTCCAGCGCCCCCTCGATCAGCGCGATGTTCTCTTCCTTGCTGACGACCTGATCCAAGGCATACAGAGCCTTCGCCCGTCCGGTGAGCAGACCTTTTGGCCTGCCACACGGATTCCCAGAAACCCCTTTTTCAAACAAAGCCATAACAAACACCTCCTCAAAAAAGGCGTGTGATCAACATAAAGCTGTTTCTACTCTTGATTGAGCCGGCACAACCCGTATACTGAACGAGTCTAAAAACCGTAAGAACCTGCCAGTCGTTCCCAACAACAAGAACACACTTATGTCTACTGTCCAGAGAAAACAACTCGCTATCCGTCTTTCACGTTTCATGTCTTTGGCTCTTCTTGCGGGATTATCTTGCGCCGCGACATCCGCCACCATACCGCAAACTTCAACCCAAGAGCGGACACTGAGTCGCTCGTGGGTTAACTTAGAGCGCTATTCCGGACGACCCGCTTCTTCTCCCTCAACGCAGACTGATTACCAGCAACTCGTCTATGAATTGCAGGCGTTGCGTACGGCACGCAAAGCAACAGGCTTGTCAGTGGCGCAACAAGCGCCTTACGAGACGATTAACCAGCCCCGTAACAACCTGCGCAACCGGGTTCCGCTAAGCCTCTTGCACTGGAAACGCACGCTCGATGTGTTCACATCTGAACAACAGCGACAAGCTCAAGCTACGGGTGTCGTTCCGGAGCCGATCCAAACAAATATCACAATTTTCGCGGTGGCTCCGGTCAGGCCCACGACATATCGCGGCGCTGCCGTGGAGATTTCTCTTTCCGCTGACGATTTCTTTGAGGAAACAGGGGGCAGTAACACCATCCGATCGCTGCGGTTCGATGCTGGCGATGGTAACGGATGGCGTGATTTGGCCATAGGTACGGCAATTGATGCCTCATACAATACAGTCGGATTGAAGACGGTCATCGTCGAAGCCACACTTTCGGACGGTGCGGTTCTTCTGGCGTCGGCATCTCTTGACGTCGTGGCCTTATCGTCGCCCGATCCGACCCAATCGGTCACCCTGGTTGCGGAAGCCCCGTACAACAACACCACAGGAACAATTTACATCCTCAAATCCGGTCCTCACGTTGGTCTTCGTTGTCCGGTGCTTGTCGCCGAGGGCTTCGATATGGAGAACAGCATGGACTGGGATGTCCTGTACAACATTCTCAACAAGGAACAACTCACCGAAACACTGGGTTCTTATGGCCGTGACCTGATCGTTCTCGACTACACGAATGCGATGCGCAATATCTTCGAGAATGCCGCCCTCGCCCGAAAGGCCGTCAAATATGTCAACGCCAACCGTTACAACGCCTCCGACAAGTTCGCCGTCATCGGTGCCAGTATGGGCGGCCTGGTCACACGGATCGCCCTCGCCGATATGGACAGAGATCCTGCGACGTACGGAATCAGCCATGTCAACACCTGGATTAGTTTCGACTCGCCGCACAAAGGGGCGAACATACCGCTCGGCATCCAAGAGTTTCTTGCGTTCTTTTACAACAAGAACTCGGCGTTTGCAGCTGCGGCCAAATTGTTCAATATCTTGAACCAGCCAGCGGCGAGGCAGATGCTTCTGGTGCATCACTCAACGACTACTTCACTGGCTGGCAACATCTCAAACACAGCGTTTCAAGCCTCGCTGGATGTGAAAGGATATCCGACTTCCTGTAAGAAAATCGCTATCAGCAACGGTTCTGGTTATGGAGATAAACAACCTTTCAACGATGGTGAACAAGTCATTAATTGGTATTATGGTGATTGGTTTTTATCTGAGGTCGAAATACACGCTTATGTCTACGCGCTTTCCACTTCGACAACGCCCAGTGTTCCAGCCGTTTTCTACGGTTTCTGGGACACCATCGCATGGTTTGACGAGGTTAGCACGACACAACAACGCTACTACAACCAGTCACTCGATAATTCTCCAGGGGGTACACGGAACTCTTTTCAAATTCTGTTCGATAGCACGGCGAGCCGGCGTGGTGCAAACGACTATTGCCTGTGCCCAGACCATTGTTTCATTCCGATGGTCAGTTCGCTAGGCATCGACATTGCGTATTGCAGCTACGCCCTGCAATATTATCCCAGCATCAAAGCGCTCTGTCCTTTCGACGAGATTCATTACGCCTATTGGAATGAGCCCCACATCGACATCAACTATAACAACAAAAGCTGGTTCATGCGGGCGATCTTGGAGGACTACGATACAGATGCTGACGGCTATGACGACTATCAGGAATATTTGATTGGCACCGCCTACGACTCGGCAGCCAGCAAACTCGAAGGCCCTAAGATATACCCGCAGATTGATCAACAGGACTATATCAGCCTTTCATGGGATTGGCGTCCCAATGTGAGCTATAAGGTCTACTTCACCGAGAACCTCGCCCGGGACTGGACTCTTGTATTCACAGGGTTTGACTATCTGAACTGGCCATCTACCAACACGGCGACCTACCAACTGACGCGTTCCTCCCCGACCGGCTTCTACAAGATAGTTGCAGAAGTAAAAGACCCCGTAACAAACTGACGATCACACCGACGATGACTGGCGGTCATAAACCACACACCCGAACCTCGGTCGCCGCCCCCCACGGCCGCAGGATAGCGGCCGGGGAGGGGGGGCGGCTCCCTCGCGACGGTGCCGCCGCCGCAGGATAGCGGCGGGGGACACGGCACCTTCATCGGGCTTCGCCCGAAAGTCTCGGCGCCATGAAAGAGCCTCTCCCTTCGGGACGCCCCCTATGGGGGCTATCGGCTCAAGTCATGGTGCCTCGACAAAAACCCCAACCGGCGGCGCACGGCCGCAGATAGCGGCCGGGGAAAGCGCCGCCTGCTTCGGCAGCCCCACGGCCGCAGATAGCGGCCGGGGAAAGCGCCGCCTGCTTCGGCAGCCCCACGGCCGCAGATAGCGGCCGGAGAAAGGGGCTGCCTCCCGGAGCGCTCAACCGTTGTGTCAGAACCGGGCTCCAGTGACAAAGAGCTCAGCGGGGGTCGCCGCGCGCCCGGGCCGCCTGTTCGGCCGCCTTGGGGAACGGCGGCCTTCCTCCCCGGCGGCCCACGCCGCCGGATAGCGGCGGAGATGGGCGCGTCTCCGGCTCTCAGCCCCGGCACCCGCAATAGCGGGGAGATGCCGGGGCTTCGCCCCCCGCTTCGCCAGGCCTCAGCCCGCCTGCCTTTGGTCGCAAGCTCCCGCAGGCGGGCTGAGGCCTCTTGCGGCTCGGGGAAGTCTCCCCGAACCCCTCCCACACGGTCAGGCGCCGGACTTCGGCGCGGCGGGGACCCGTCGCCCGCAGGATAGCGGGCTCCCCCGCCGCGCCTTGCCGCCGCCTTCCCTCCGGCGGCCCAGCGCGAGCCTCGGGGCTTCCCCGGAGCCGTCGCGGCAGACTTCTTTTTCTCCGGCAGGCTGCGCAGTCATCCGGCCTTCCGCGCTTCACAGCCCCCCGGTGTCTGCCGTCTCCCGTCTCCGGGCGGCTCTGGCACCTCGGGGCGATCTCCTCCTTCGTCGGAGCTTCCCCGGGTGCCGCCGCCGGCCCCTCGTTCGCGCACCGGGCCTTTTCTTCCGCACATGCCCTGCCGGGCAGTGCGTTCCACATGGCCACGCGCTCCGGTCGCAGGCTCCCTCCGCAGCGGCCCGGGGAGGTTTCCCCGGACCCCTCGCGCCCGCGCCCGGATGCCGCGTTCGGCTGTGACCGGCTGCCACACCCCCGCCGCCCCCGGACCCCCGCGAACCCCTCTGTTAAGGCTGGCTCTCCGGGGGCTCGACACACCGCCTGCCATGAAGACGGCGGTGTGTTCTGGGGGGTGCCAGCGCCGCCTAAGCCCGGCGGCGCCGCAAGGGCCGGCCCACAGCCTCCGCGTTCCGGGCGGCGCGTCCTGCGGCGGCCCGTCGGGCGGCTCGCGCCCTCGCACGCCCGCCTGGCCGCCTGCGTCCGCGCCTTCCGCGGGCTTGCCGCCAGGGCTCAGCCTCGAACGGCTTCGCCCCGCCGCCTCACACCATGCCCGCGGGCTCCGGGCTTCGCCGCTTGCGTGTGCAAGCCAGCCCTGCGTCGCGCCATCCGCTGAACCCCTTACGTCCGCGTGTCCGGCCGGACGGCCGGGCCGCGCTCCCTCCAGGCGTCAGCGTCGCCGCTCCTCGGGACGGTCACCGGCTCGCCCTCCGCATCGGCATCACGGCGGGAGACGCGTCGCCAGCCATCCTCGCGGCGCAGGCTTGCTCGTCGGCTGCCGCCGCGCCCGCCGCCCCTTTCTAAAAACGGAGTGGGTGCGGTCAACGCGGACTTTGATTTTGAGGTGTACGCACCGTCCGCCGCAGGCGGCAAAAAGCACGTCCGCCATGACCCGCACCCCGAAGAGGCCCACGCGCTCACGCTCGCGGCGCGTGCATGCGCACGCCATACCGGGACCGGCACCGGCCTGCCGCGCGGCGTTGCGGGCTGATACTCGGGAGCGCCCGCGCGGCAGGCCTTGACGGGCGGTGCCACCCGCAGGCTTGGTGGCAGCCGCCCGCCATCCGGCCCGGTACGGTCGCCGCCGCATCGCTTGCCGCAGCGGCATCTTGGCGGCCAGCGCACCGGCCGCCGCGTCGCAGGCTCCTTGCGGACCGGATGCGCCCGCCGCCGTTTTTCATATTCCCAGTGTGGCAGCCGCCGCCGCAACGCGTCGAGCGCCTGCCACAACGCCGGGCGCGGGCGCTGCAGCCGGGCTGCCGGGGCGCGGTCTTTGCGCGCGGATACGCGCCCCTGCCCGCACGCCCGCCGTCCTGACCGGCTGCCGCACGCCGCGCCCGCACGACTCCAAATTTACTGTCGACTCGAAGCATCAATGTAAGCTGCCGCGCCAGTTAAGCGCGGAGATCCTCCCTCGCGCATTCGCGCCCCGACGCGCCCACTAAAAGCGGAGCGGGTGCGGTCAGAGCGGACTTGGATTTTTCGTATCCGAAAAAGCCCGTCCGCATCGATCCGCACCCCGAAGCGTCGAGCGCCCCGCGCGTCCCTTCGGGGATGGGCACAGGCTTTTCGCTCCGCTCAAAACCCCGGTCATCAAGGCCGGCACGGTACACCGCCGTTACCGCCGACTCATGCCGCTCCCGGTCCCCGATGCCGCGCCGTTGCACCCGGTCACGCCAACGCTTCGGATACTCGCGACGGCGGCAGGCCGCCTTTGTCATGCCCGTTGCCCACTGCGCGGCTGCAAGGCAGGCTCCCGGTCATCCGTCCCTCCTGACCGTCCGCTTCCCTGATTCCCAAAGGTCCCGTACGCGCCCGCACCGTCCTGTCTGCAATCCCAGTGTCTGACCACGCTTGACCCTCCCTGTTCGCCATCATCGCAAACACCACAGGCGAGGATGATGGCGAAAGGAAGGGCAGCGTTATGACACAGACACTTTTCAGATTGCAGAGCAGCTCCGGTTTGAGTCCGGCGTCCACGGCGGCGGGTGCCGCTAGTGAGGATTCCGGCTCAGTCAGAGCAGACGTTTTGTCACACCTCGTTGGGTGTGAAGAAAGGGACCACCGCCATGAATAGCACGTTCAGCCCGTACAGCTCCACACGCGCCGCGAGGCGTTACGTTTCTCCCCGCACACGCCCCTTGAACGAGTACGAGCGCGAGACCCGCGCCCTCTCTTACATGCTCAAAGAGGCCGATTGTCCCGAGGCCGCGCTACAGATCGCCGCCGCCGAAATGGCCGCGCTGGTGTGGGGGCCTTGCAACCTCATCCCCGCGCCCGACCACACCGGCGACACCGCCGCCAACCGCCGCCTCGCCAAGGCCATCGCCGCCCACGTGAAGGGAGGTGCCGAGGTCCACGACCTTCTCACCCGCACCGCGCCCGCGCCCTCGTCATGCGACCGCCACCGCTCGAAAGGCCCCGCCGTCAGCGTGGAGGAACACAACATCACGCGCCGCGACGGCAAGCCCATCCCCTGCCGCCGCACGTTCATCGTGGACAACGTCCTTGTCGGCGGAAACACCATCCGCGCCTGTTTCAACGCGCTGGGATTCGGCACCGGCCTTGTTTTCGGCGACGCCTCTTTTCATCACGAATAACCCGAAGGAGCAACGCCCATGAAACGCAACCCCGAGACCCTCGCACTCGCCATGGACTACGCCGCCGCAATGGAGGCATGCGCCGCCTATGTCTCAGTCAAAGGCCCCGCCATCCGCGACCCCGAAAGCGCCTACCGACTCTTGCGCCCCGTCATGAGCGCCGCCACTTCCGGCGACTCTCAGGAGACCTTTTTCACGCTCCTGCTCGACACGAAAAACAAGGTCATAGGCGCGCCGGTCGAATGTTGCCGCGGCCTGCTCGACACCTGTCCCGTTCACCCCCGCGAGATCATGCGCGAGGCCGTGAGGCAGAGCGCGGCCAGCGTGATTCTGGCCCACAACCACCCGTCAGGGGACCCCACGCCCAGCAAGGAGGATTGCGACATCACCCGCCGCCTGATCGAAGCCGCGAAGATACTCGGCATCCGCATCGTTGACCATGTGATTTGCGGCCGACCGTCCGACATGACCCCCGGCTTTGTCAGCCTGCGCGAAAAGAACCTTGTCGCTTTTGAATGAAACCCCTTCCACGCGGCGGAACGGCAGAGCGGGCAGCAGGGACGGCTTCGCAGAGAGTGCGCCTGATCACCGCACGGCAAGCCGAGAACCCCGAGAGCACAAACAGCGATCACCGCCCGCCGCGTGGCCCAACCCGAAAGGAGCACCGACCATGAACGCAACGCAGAACCCCGTCGGCCAGAGCGCCGAGTTTTTCCAGACGTGGCAGGCCCTCATGCAGCAGCTTGAGCGCGTGCTATCGCTCGCCCACCGGCACAACCCCAACCGCACCGAGACCCGCGAGGCGGTCAGCATCGCCAAGCACCTGCTCGGCAAAGTCGGCGACCAGATCGACGCCGCCACGCAACAATGAACCCAGGAGGGGCGGCCTCGCGTGGCCGCCCTCACTCAGAAAGGAACACCACACCATGAACGCCACCGAAACCCGCAAGCCCTCGCAAATCCGCTTCGAAGGCCCCGACGCCGACGGTGACCGCGTCAGCGGCGACGAGATCCCGCAATGGTACGTTTTCGCGGCCGACCCCGACGGCGAGCCCGTCGGCAAGGTCTACACCGTCCGTAAGTCTTTCGGCTACGCCGCCGCCCTCGCCGGCCGCATGGCCGACGACCGCCGCCTGCCGCTTGAGATCGAAGCCCAACCCGCCTAAAACAAAAGGACACGCCCACATGAACAAACAACCCACACCCGAAGCCCTCGCCACCCTGCGCACGCTCACCGCGCCCGCACAGTGCGCGGTCATTCTCGCCGCCGCGCGCGGGGAAGAGGCCGAGCACTTCCTCGCGATCATCGACCACGTACACGCCGCGTGGCAAGCCATGCCCAAGACCTACGAGACCGACGCCCAAGGCCGCGCCGCCCTCGCACAGCTTCATTACTTCATCGGCGGTTGCGACTGGTGGATTGTGGAGCGGGACGCAGACACCGACCACGCGGGCCAGGTGCAGGCCTTCGGAATCGCCGACCTAGGTATGGGCCGCGAACTCGGCTACATCTCAATCCCCGAGCTACTCGAGAACGGCGCCGAGCTGGATCTGTATTTCACGCCCAAGAGAATGGGCGAACTCCTCGATTGAACCCCGCGCGGGCGGCCCTCACCGGCCGCCCTTTTTCATGCCCAAAAATCGCGCCGCGCCCGTTGGGGGCGCGGCCTAAATAATCCCCGCGACAGCTTACCCAGCCGCCGCGGGTCCCAGTTTCAATAGGGCAGGGGATCAACCCAACAGCCTATAGCCCACAGTCTACAGGCTTCCCATCTTGCCGCGCCTCGCCATGCTGAGGCGCTTGCGCTTCCGCGCCGCCTGCCGCCGGGCCTTCTCCGGCAGCAGGTGCTTCAGGTGCGGGTGCGCCTCCAGCGCCCGCCGCAACTGAATCTCAACCGCCTGCGGCGTGACCTCCAGTTCTTCCGCGATCAGCGCGTACGCATCGCCCTTGTAGCGCCGCTGCAGGATCCTGAACGTACGCGGCGGCAGGTCCAGAAAACCGCGCAGCGCTTCCGCCAGCACCGACAGCGGCAGCGCGTCCGGCCCGTCGGCCGCGCCGCCGACATCCTCCCGATCCGCCCGCGCCTCATCGAACGCCATCGTATGCGAGCTGTCTTCCGTCAGCTTGCAAGACGCGCAGGGCGTGTCTTCATACCGGATGCCGCCATGCTCGGCTTCCTTTATTTTCGCCTCAAACTCACAGTGACTGCAGTTCATTCTCTTTACCTCCTTCAAACTCTTTTCCGTCAGCCGCACTCGCCGGAGCGCATCCGCGCCCAGCTGAAAAATTCTGATCCCCGCCTGCTTCATCAGGGGGAAGGAGGTTGGGGGAAGGGGGTCGGGGGGATGGGGGGCGCTGCAACACCGTGTGTGTGGCAGCGCGGGCCGTTTTCTGCTCATCCGCGCCCTCATCGACCCGCGCCCGGCACGCGTCGACCACATCCAGCAGCCGGATCAGATCATCGG
>Ga0209098_1000962_pt1 | contig 29112 bp, 26 predicted proteins | sample AD_JPNHW1_MetaG_FD_184429 | JGI IMG/M metagenome (GOLD analysis project Ga0209098, IMG submission 184429) | Active sludge microbial communities of municipal wastewater-treating anaerobic digesters from Japan - AD_JPNHW1_MetaG (SPAdes) (version 2) | ecosystem: Engineered > Bioreactor > Anaerobic...
GGATCTCGATTTTCTACCGTATGAGATCCGTCAATATTTCTCTATGATCTTTTACCCGGGGATCATATGTGTCATTATCGGGTTCTGGTTAAGATAAGCGGAGAGTGCCAGGAAATATTGTACAGCAAAAATTTCCCCCTCAAAAATTTTGATGGATTCTCGTGAAACAATGAGTAAACCATGTATACCTAAAATGCAGGCATCATTTTATTTTTAAGAACTTTTCGACACAAAATCAAAAAAAGCGGGGCCACTGTCATTTTCCGGTAAACCCTCAATAGTATTTCCTGTATCCCGTTACGAGCGGCATATCCCCGGAAGGGGTGGTTACCAATTCTTCCGGGGAATGTATATTCCCGGTCTCATAAACCACTTTCATGACTGAATAGGGGGACCTCATTCACGTAAAGAGCGCCAGTTTATTATAGGTGGATACAGATTGATGGATAATCGGGAAAGTACCGCATTTTTAGTGTATGCCGGATCAGTGGATGTGGTACACAACCGGTTTTACCATAACGGGAGAAGACTGATGATTGAACTGCCCTTTCTCTCATTAGATATGATAGAGAATATGATCGAGAATTTTACGATCATCGCGACACTCGTTCTTCTCTATAATTTTATTCCGGATACTCTTATTTCACGATCGAAACAAGCATTTTCGCTTTCAGTCGGAATTGTCTTTGGCCTGGCCGCTATTATCAGCATTCCCGCCTTCTGGCATATGGCGAAGGTTTCAACGGTCGGATTTAATTTTATATTGGTCCCCCTCTCCGGGTTTATCGGGGGACCTGTATCCTCGGTGTTTGTTGCTGCAGTCCTCCTTACCGGAAGTGCTGCCTCAAGTGGATCGATCTCAATTACCGATACCCTTACGATCATGAGTGGGATCCTGCTTGGTGCTCTCTTTTATATTGCCCGATCATGGACCCGGTTTCCAAAATCCTCATTTTCCCGCCTCTCTCTTCTCGGAATAGGCATTGCTTTCATTGAAACCGGAGTGTTTGTTTTCTCCTTTGCCCTGCAGGCCCCCCCCGACTTACAATTCGATATATTTTCACTTGTTTCAATACTGCCATTTGTTATCGTCAGCTGGGCCGGAACTATAATTCTTGGAACCATTATCAACTATATCGACCGGAGTAAACAAGCAGAGAAAGAACTTCTTGATTATAAAAACCACCTTGAGCGCCTGGTAGATGAGCGGACCGTTGAACTTAAACAGGCAAACTCCCTCCAGAAAGCGACGATCGAGTCTACAGCGGACGGGTTAGTCGTTGTGAGCCGGGATGGACTAATCCGGGCATATAACCAGAGGGCTTCACGAATCCTGGATCTCCCAAGGCATTTGCCTGTCAATAAAATGGATTACGGAGCATTTACTGAAAAAATTGTTCCTTTTCTACTGGAACCCGATGAGTTTCTCCGGCGGATAATACCACTGCCAGAATCGGCCGAACAGGTTGTTATGACAGACCTGATGTTTACCAACGGCGGGATTTACGAACTTTACGTCCACCCTCAACAGATCGGTGATTCTATAATCGGGAGAGTCTGGAGTTTCCATGACATCTCAAAGAAGAGGCAGGCAGAAGAGACCATCGCTGCCGCAAACAACAAACTGGTCCTTCTTTCGAATATCACCCGGCACGATATTCTCAACCAGATGACTGCCCTTTTTAGTCATCTCGAACTGCTTGGCATGAAAAACCAGGATCCCACGGCAATCGCTCATGTTAATGCCATGAGAAAAAGCCTTGATGCGATCCAGGAACAACTGGAATTTACCCGTGACTACCAGGATCTTGGCCTTAAGATACCGGAATGGCAGGATGCCGGCGCTGCATTTATCCGGGCTGCGGAATCTTTTGCCGGCAAAAATATTACCTTTTCCTGCGAGACCGCACATGTTGAGATATTAGCCGATCCCATGATCGGGCAGGTATTCTACAACCTCATTGACAATTCTATCCGTCACGGAGACCATGTATCAGAAATACGGTTATTGGTAAAAAAGAAGGAACCGGATCTGCTCCTTGTGTACGAGGACAACGGTAACGGCGTCTTACCCGAAGAGAAGGAAAAGATCTTTCTCAAGGGTTTCGGGAAGCATACGGGTCTTGGAATGTTCTTAATCAAAGAGATCCTGTCGATCACCGGTATTGTGATCCGGGAAAACGGGATCTGGCAGCAGGGCGCCAGGTTTGAAATGTGTGTTCCCCCCGGAAAATTCCGGTTTCCGTAATTGGTGCATTTGTCATGAAAAATTTAAAATTTACCGACGATTAATTATCCAAACAAGAAAATTGATAGATCGTTAAATGTCTATTTTTTAAAAAATTGCGATGCATGCCGCCGCACCAAAAAGGGACGCACCCGCGGCGGATCAATGACCAATAATTGTTACAACGTTGCCCCGCTGTGCCCCGGAGGGGCCTTCATGGCGGGGAACCTTCGTTATTTAAAATTGAATGCTGCTGAAAACAGATTGTACAAACCGAAATTTATGAAGCTGTGAAAATTTTTCATTGCTTGGGTGCGAAGTCTTTGATTTCATGCGCATTTTTTTAATGCAGCTAATCCGGAAAAATCGAACTGCCGGCCTTGAAAACACCTTTTTTTTGGCCGGGTAAATGGCATTACACCTTAAAAGCAATCCCCCCCCCTCTCGCTATTTCATGTCATCAGTTTTTACCACTTTTTTCTCCGGTTCCCCCTTCTTCTCAATCTTAATCTCGCACTGCCGGTCACCGGTGCACATTGTGCGCACGAAACGGGCCATGTATTTGCTGTTGAGAAACGGGACTGCGGTAAGAGTGAGCGCCATGCACCGGGCGAACGTGTGCTCGTGTTCAGCAGCGAGTGTAAAACTGTGGTACAGGAACGGGCAGCGCTTCACGATTATAACTGCACTGTCGTTGGAGAGTTCAATTGTTTCGCCGCCATACTCCGGCCCGAAAAGGATAATTGTCGCAACCTGCAGGGTTCGTGCAATCTCTTTTGCATCCCGGACCGGAAGGGAGCAGTCGTGGGCGATCTTCTGGACCAGATGGCCAATTTCAATCCAGATATCCTGTTCAAGCGCCGCGTATTTTTTTCCACCTACGTCGCGGAATGCCACATCATACAGAGCGGGAAGCATTGCGGCACATCCTGCAGCATACCTCCACCGCACAGAGTCTGGGATGTCTTTTAAGTCCGGCATATTCTTTCCCGGCATGGTGTTTTTGAAACGGGGGAATATCAATGTGGTGATTGGAGCAGGATGACCCGATGGGGTCCCATATATGCTTCGTTTTTAAGCATTTTTTTTAAAACGAATGCCGGGGCCCTTTCCGTGGCAGTTCTCCTTTGGAATAGACAAAAATCACATCCCGGTTTTTTAGGGCTGCTTAAAAGACCGCTATAATGCAGGTTTGTATTCGCAGTAAAACGCTTTATTTTTAAAAATAGTTGATTATATTGATATTTTCCCTGGGTGTGGACACAATTTCCTGTGGAATCGGGAAACAGGATTGCGAAATAAGGAAACGGCGAGTAATATGTACTCGGATTAGCGGCAGGAATGGTGGTTAACCCTTCAATTTGTTTTACTCCGCGAGCTGGTATCCGGTCCTGCCCTTCCGGAGAAATCCCTCATTTTCCAGCCCGTTAAGGATCCGGCGCACCCGTTCCGGGTCTTCGTTTACCAGTTCCAGAATTTTTTTTTCTGAAAGATTATGCTGTCCGACCAGTATTTTCAGAATCATCCCCCGGATTCGTCGGTCCGATCCCTCAAACGGCGCCTGCTTCGTATACGCGGCGCTCTTCCGGTTCGGATTTGGTACGCTCTTTTTTAATTCCGTGCCGAGGTCCATAAGCGCCCAGTACCAGACCCGGGGATTTTCCCGGTCGAGCGCCCGCTCCACGAGCGGCAGGATATCCTTGTCGGTCACTGTATCCCGGTCCGGGAAAAAGGAATGGATGAAGACCCGGCGAATATTCGTCTCGATAAAAACGACCGGCAGATTAAATGCAAACGCACAGATTGATGATGCAGTCGCCGGCCCGATACCGGAAAATGTTTTTAGCACTTCCGGATCGCGGGGCACAATCCCGCCATAATCATTCACAATTTTCTCCGCACATTTCTTCAGTGCAATGGCCCGGCGGTTGTAGCCCATGCCTTGCCAAGCCGCGATTACATTATACTGCGGGGCCCGGGCAAGCGCGGTAAAGTCCGGGAAAGCGTCGATAAATTCCGGATATTTTACTGCGACCCGTTCTACCTGCGTCTGCTGGAGCATAATTTCGGAGACAATGATCCGGTACGGGTCGTCAGTATGGCGCCAGAGCATGTCATGCCGGCCGTGGTGCCGGTAAAAGGCGAGCACCTGTTTTTTAAACGCGGCAATCTCTTCATCGGAGGGGGGTTTTGATCGTTCCGGGCCGGGTGGCGTGAGGGGCTGCTGGACGGAATGTTTCATGGAGGGTCGGGATAGTTTTGTACCGGTTTTTCCGGGTGGTGTATAAGGGTGCGGGTTGCTGCAAGGCCGGGGCGGATTGTCAAGTCCCCGACGACGGGCTGTATTTCCGGTCCGGGAGGCTGTCAAAACTGACCTTCTTTTTAGATCCACGTCCACATGTCTGCCGGAAAAAATATCCTTATATTCGCGTTTTTACGGCCTTTCCGGGTGACGGATGGGGTAAACAAGGTGGCGAAAACCGTCTCGATTCCAGGGCCTTTGGTGGCCATTGGGCGAGGTCGAAATCAGCTGTATTTTGGCAAACAAGACTAGAATGGGGCGTATTCTCCACAGGAACAGAAAAGGGGGAAATTGCGGGAATTTCTGGCATAGGCCCGGGTAGGAAACCGGGAAAAGAAGCCCGTATAGGCTTATTTTCCCTGAGGGATCATACCCTTATTTTTAGGCTCTTCGACGGAGATTACCACCAGATGCGATCTTTAAAGATGAAATTTCTTTTCCATTTCACTTAATTCGGGTGCGAATATTTTCGATATGCAATCCGTTACAGCATGCATCGATTTGTTGCTATCGATAAAGATCGCACCGATGAGTGCCTCCACGGTGTCTGAACACAATGCCACGGCCCCTTCATCCAATTTTTTATCCCTCCCGGCTCTGTGCAGGATATAGTCTTCTTCGAGAAGATGAAGTCGTTTTCCGACCTTGGCAAGCTGTAGATTATTCTCCAGGTCTGCTTTCGAAATCGTGATATTTCCTTTAGTCTTCAGTCCCTTATCCATGAGGATTGAGATAAAACTGGCCTTAAGAATTGCATCCCCTAACGTGGCATAAGTTGCCTGATGCGGGCAGTCTCTTGCTCCGACCTTTTTCTCTTTCTCTTCTTTAGAAAACGTCGGGTGTGTAAGGGCCCTATATAATTCATTTTTGTCCAGGAATTCGTAGCCCAATCGATCTTCAAGTTTCTGGATCTTGGCCGGGTCCATGATAATTTGAATGTGACATTGAGATAAAAAACGGATTGCAGGGATTATTGAAATGGGGGAGGGGCTGAAATTAACCACTCTTATACCAATAACCATTCGGATAGTAAATGGTGAGTTCCCCGGAATCGTGGAAATATTTTCCACCCGGATAACGTGATTGCCAATCGAGATTCAACCAATATTGAGTCACTCCATTTTTCGTCGTTGTATGATAGGCAATGCTTTTGGTATTGTATCGTTTGCAAATATAGGATGCGACCTTATCCATGCAGGCTTTACTCGAACATACCATTACTTCGGGATAAGCGTGCCCTGAGTCTTCATTATATGCCGTTACAATCCTAGAACTCCCGCCGATTGATTGCACAATAGATCCGACCGTGATGGCAAAATCATCACAATCTCCTTTCAAACCGAGCTGAATTGTCCGGCTTGCCGGAGAGAAGTAGTCTGATCCTTTGGGATCATTGACATAGGTCCATTTTTTGTAAACCGCTTCCCATAAATCACAGATTTGAGCGATATTGTATTTTCCCTCATGTGATTTCGGGATGAGTGATACAGCAAAATCTCTCGTTGTCGGATTTGTATAATCCATGGCATTTTTAATTTTGGTTGCTGTTTCGCTTTCTTTAGATTGAACCCGTATCGGTTCTGTTGTTGGAAGATCTTGCCCACCATTAGATGATATGATATTTTCATCGTTAGAATCGGAAAGATCGCTAACAAATCCCATGACAAGCGGAACTGCAATGAAAACAGCGAGAACCCCGATAATAAGACCGAAAATTATTTTCCCATACGATCCGATTCCCGAGGATGTTTCAGCAGGTTGGTCATATTCCTGAGAATAAGTGTCATCAACATCAGAATCGGGATCCTCACCAAATCGATCCACTGGATAGAGGCGATTATCAATGATGACATATCCCTGTCCGTTCTTCACGGCATGGACAGCATCTTCGACAATTATTTCCTCATTGTCGATGTAAAACGTTTCTTGGTCTTGGACGACGAATGTCTCATCAAAATCGTCTTCAGGTTGATAATTACGTCGTCCTCTTCTTCGTACCCTTTAATTTCTTTTTGTCCTGTTTATTGATTAATTTTTATTTTCAAACTCTGAAATACCCTGAACGAAAAAAGAGGTTCAAAAATTTCGGTTTTCTTCGATTCACTCCCACAACCCCACCAACATCCACCTACCAATAACTACCCTTCACGAAACCGCCATCCACCTCACCAGAAGCGCCGCCACAAAAGCACATCAAAAACAGTTCCGGAAAAATGGAAAAACACCCTACATCGTCCACCAGGCCCGGGTCTCGTCCGCCCGAGTCCACCCAGCGGGAAAGTCTTTTTAGGATACATATCCTATTTATCCCACATGCAAGTAACAAAAGTAAGGCCGTACCTGTCCTCCGAAAACTGGAAGGAGATTAATGGATTGAGACAGGCCGGAGAAACCTTCGATGATGCAGTAACCCGGATCCTTGAGGATCGGAAGAAGAAACAGTTACATGCGGATATGATGGCAGCCCGTGCCGAAGATGATTATCTCCCGCTTGAATCCCTCACCGCAGTTCACGCGATCAAAAAGGAGCGGGAAATTGCAGGTCAAGATTAAACCGAAGGCCCGAAAGTATATAGAAAGCCTTCCGGAGAAGTCCCAAAGAATCATCGCTGAACATCTCATGCAGTTGGAAGACCTACAGACCGCCAGAGATATCGAGCGCATTCAGGAAAATGATTGGAGGATGCATATCGCACATACCTACACGGCGTTTTTCCACATCGAGGGGGATATTGTTTTCATCGACCTTTTCATGTCAATAGAAGAGGCTCATAAGCGATACGGCCGGATATAATCAACTGTTTGTCATAAAAATTTAAAATTTACCGACGATTGATTATTCGCCCAAGAAAATTGATAGATCGTTAAAATGTCTATTTTTTTCAAAATTGCGATGCATTCCGCCGCCCCCGAAGGGACGCCCCCGCGGCGGATTAATAACCAATAATTATTACAACGTTGCCCCGCCGTGCCCTGGAGGGGCCCTGAGGCGGGGAACCCTCGCTATTTAAAATTGAAGGTTACTTGCAATAGATTGTACAAACCGAAATTTATGATGGTGTGAAAATTATTCATTGCTTTGGTGCGAAGTCTTTGACTTCCAGTGGGTTTTTTTACTGACGAGGATATCGAATATCCCATAAAAAAATTCTAAAAATACAGAACAAGACCCGAAAAATCCAGATTGCCCGACAGTAGGGTGTGCAGATCGCCAGTACCTGTTCACAAATCTTCTCTTCCCCCCCACTAGAACAGCGCCGGTGAAGATTCTGTCCCTGGCCACAATCGATGAGAAGAACCGACAAAGCCGATCCTCGCAGAATGAAAACACACCCGGCACGACAAATAGGTCAATTGTCTTTTACGCTTGCGGTCCCGTTGCCGACTTCCATCCGACGATTGCCTCCGTGGTCCGGCCCGGATACCCTATCCGCATTTTACCATTCCAACATACCCTAACCCATCCGGCTCAAGATCCGCCTCCCCATTTGTGCCAATTCAGGGTCTCATTTTACGACGGGAAAATTACCCCGGGACTATCATTTCCTGTTGGTTTTTCGCGAATTCATGTTGGGGGGGGCGGGACACACCGCAAACAGAGTACAACGAGCGCTGGGAGTAACCCTGATGCGTTTGGTATTTTTTTATCCCGTTTCATTGAGATTCCCTCCCTCCGGTTTTTGCATTCCATGTTATCTCTGGCTGCCCGTGATGTTGAAGAGCGTATAGTTTTGTACCTGGCCGTTCCCGCCGTTCGTTACAAGGATATACTGGCCACCGGGCTGGAACCCGTGTTGAGATGTATCGACAGACCACGACCAGGTGTTGACGCCACAATTCCCCCAACGGACGGATACGGTACCGGCGAACCCCTCGCCGCACGGATTAACCGAATCCGGAAGAAAGAGGCCTTTTGGACAGGGAACAAATTCCGCAGAATTTATTTTCAGTTCCAGGAGCTCCCCTTCTGCCAGGTTCGTGATCCCGGTGAAAGTGATGATGTCACCAAGCGCATGATTGGGCACTGGATCGATGGCGATCTCCGGCACGTTCGCGTGATTTCCTGAAGGTGTTTGCTGAGGGCACACAGTTATTGCCGGTGTTACGGCGCCGGTGCTGTCCGGGGAAAATGCCTGTTTTGTAATTTCCGGTAAAGGATTTGCTGCATTCCACATGATCATTGTCGCATACGCCAGTACGAGGAACAGGAGGATCCCGATAATTGCTACAATCCACGTGAGGTTGTCTTCAGGTTCTGGATTTTCTGCACTCATGATTCCGTCACTGAAGTTTTTTTAGAGGGCAATACTATCTGACACCAGTACTGCTCCAGCATCCGGGAAATTATTGACAGGGATTAAAATCTAACACATCCCCCGTTTCGGTATCGACATAAACTCCTCCTCCCCGATGATCACCATCGGGCAAATCAATATGCAGATCCACAATCCATACCACTCTGTTCTGCAATGACGGCACAACCGACAATTTTGCAGTGGTTTTGAGCCCCTCAGTACTGGAGAGAGAGGAGATATCCTTAAAATACTTCACGGCCGTTTCAACAGCCTGTTCTTTTGTGATCTTTGGGGCAGATATTGCGAGAGTCTCCCGGTCCCGCGAGAGATAGGTGATGATCTCACCTTTTTCCGGTTCCACGGAAATCATTACAAAATTACCCACAGATACACCAAAAGCCTGTTCCTCCCACGTGAACGAATACTCCTTTCCCGCGTCACCGTGATCCAGCAGTTTTGATCCTGTCAACTGCATGTTCCGCGTGGAAAACCCCGGGTATTTTTTCACCGCATACGATCGCGCAATGGATTCCGCCCGGTCCTGATCGATCAATACTTTTTTTGTGGGAGATACCGATTCGTAGAACCCTGCCCGGTCGACCCGGCGGGACTGATCGTTAACATAGAACTCACCGTCATCCGTCCGGTAGATGTGATAATCCCCTGTCACATTGCTGGATTCCATGCGTTCATACACAACGATTGCATTCAAGTTTTCAAGAAATACCTGCACGATCCTCCTGTCCTCGTCCACCCATGCCGGGGCCCCGGGCGCATCGGTGAGCGGGCGTTGTGTGCGGACGGGTGTTGGATCCGGTAAAACGGTATCCGGTGACTGGATAACTACCATGAGGTCCCCTTCGTGGTCCATATCCTTCCGGATGACGGAGCCATCGGCAGCTCTTGCTTCCGGACCGGGAATAACGACGATAAGTTCTTTCACGGACTGGTTTAGGGGAGGTACCGCGAGCCGGGCGTGTACGCGGACTTCCCGGATCTCACCGGAGGAAAAATTATAGAGCGTAAAGTTTTCCATAGCGACAAGGTCATCGCGCCCGGGATATGCCCTGTCCCATGAATTGGTAATCGGTTCAATCCGGGTCTCGACCGTGTACGGGACTTCTGCAAGGTCCGTTGCCATGGGGTTTGAGACGAGAAGGTCAAAACTGATGTTCTCCCCTTCGATACTGACATCCGGGGTATAATTGACGACGCGTGAAGTGATATTACGGCATCCCTGTTCGTAGGTAAACCGGATGGGAAGGTTGATTGTTTCCACATCCTCAAGTGACCACCGGCCGTTCTCATACAGGACTACCGGCTTTTCGAGCTGGTCGAAAAATCCCTGGCACCGCCATACGGTGATATTGAGGGGTTTATCGGAGCACGATACGGCAGTGACTTTCCCTCTGTATCCGTGAAGTGACGGTGCAAGGATCATGGCTGCGAAGAAGCTTGCGATAAGCAGCAGCGTGATGACAAGTAACAACTGTTTGTTTTGTTTCATCATATTCCCCGAAAATTTTCCCGTAGTACCGGAGCCGCTGGATCCTCCGGCAGGAGGGTCAAAAAGATAGTTCCCGGATTGTTCCGGATAGTGTGTTCGCTTGGCGTTCCGGTCGGAATGTGCGTGGGACTTTCCGGTACAGGATTTGCTGCATTCCACATGATCATTGTCGCATACGCCAGTACGAGGAACTGGAGGATCCCGATAATCAAAACGACCCACGTCAGTGTGTCTTCCCGGCCCGTCGGGTTCATGTAGATCCCCCGGTTTTTCTGCGGTTCAGCATCGCGTAGATCCCAAGAAGTACCGAAGGGATAACGATGTAGAGGACAAGTTCGATCCAGAATATCGTCCAGCCCATGTCACTCTTCAGGTTTCTCTGTCGGGAAAAGACCGGCAGAATGTAGACGAACGTATAGTACAGGACAGATGTCGCGCAGATCGCAAACGATTTATGCGGATATTTCAGGAGCAGGACGACAAGGAGTACTGCGGCAAGTGCTGTCGCGAACAGGTACAGCCCCGCCGGCCACCCGTCCAGTTTAATCCCGAAACACCATGCCTCCCAGTTTATGAGAAAGGCAAATGAGGACATCAGTGCGGAAAGAAAGAGAAAGAGCACCAGGTACGCGGAGAGGACGGCCATGATATTTTCCGGCAGGCTCTTTTGTGTCATGTTACGGTCTCCTGCGGGAGTGCACCGCTGCATAGGCTGCAAACACCAGCCCCGTTGCAAGGAGGGAGAGGATCGCAGGGAGCGGTGTGGGCTTGGTGGGCGGGAAGACTGTATCAGTAACAACTATGGAAGAATTCATGGTGGAGGTCGGCATCCCGGAGGGCGGGTGATCGGGAGGATTATATTTTCCTTTGACGAGCGTGACCAGGGTGTTACCCTCTACATCTGTGTACGTGGTCGAATGAAGATTCACAAGATATTCGTCAGGCCGAAATCCAGCGGAATTTACCACAAACGACCAGCTGTTGTTCGGGGAATTTCCACGGACAACTCTGGTCATCCCGGTCTGGTTGCTCGGGTTCCCGAACTGCGGACCGCCCGGGTTAAAAGTACTAGTAAAAAAGATATATTCCAATTCTTCTCCCGGAGGAAGATTTGTTGTCCCGGTGATGGTAAATGTGTCCCCCACAGAATGGATGCTGACAGGATCTGCCTCGATAAAAAACGGCTCTCCGACATAAATAAATGAGGGCCTGATCCTGGTGCTCGACCCGGCCGGACCGGTGACGGTCAGGTTCACGGTATAGTTCCCGTCCTGCTTGTAGGTATGGAGCGGTTTTTCCTGCGGGGATGTTGTCCCGTCACCGAAATCCCAGAGCCATTGGGTGATTGTACCTTCCGAGTATTGCCGGAATTCGACACTGCACGGTGCATGCTGCGATGTGTAAATCGCTTCAAAGTATGCAACGGGTTCAAACGGGCCGACAAGAATGAAGACCGGCTCGTCCATGGTGTTGTTCCCGGCCGGCCCGGTAACGGTCAGGAGCACGGAATAATTCCCCGTCTTTGAATAGGTATGCACCGGGTTTTGGTCCGATGAGATACTTCCGTCACCGAAATCCCACGACCATCCTGTGATGTCGCCCATGGACGTGTCGGTGAAGGTAACGGTGAGCGGTGCATAATCCGCACGTTGGGGATCAGCGCCAATCCGGGCCAGCGGGGGGAGGGGGCCGACCGTAATACAATCCGGGTAGGTGAACGTATCGCTTCCGGACGGTCCGCTGACAGCAAGTGTCACATTGTAGGTACCGTTGGCCCGATACGTGTGGACCGGATTTTGCTCGTGGGGTTTGGATCCTTCAACATGCAACGTTGTCCCGTCGCCAAAGTCCCAGAGCCATTGAGTGATCGCTCCCTGTGAATAATCCGAAAACGTAACTTTCAGGGGTGCGTCTCCATGGTTTGGCGACATCGGCGAGAACGATGCGGTCACCGGCTGGGGTGTGGGCTGTGCGATGCCCTGTGCGGTCGCATCGATAACCGTCATCACGAGCCTGCTGTCGGCAAGGATGTACGTAATGTTTCCTTCGGTATCGATGAAAGCCCCGTTCGGGACGGTATGTGTATGGTGCGCACCAGTATCATAAACGGCGAGGAACTGCGTACCGTTTGCATCAAAAATCCGGTTGATCCCATTATCTGACTGGAGGATAATCGATCCGACAGGGATCACATAGATACCGGTATCGTTTTCGGTGCTGAGTTCCTGGTTCAGGATTACCGGCTCCATCGAGTCGTTCACCTGCAGGAGCGGGAGAGGGTATTTCCCGGCAGGGACCGTTAGCGTGTGCATCATACTGGCGCAGGCCGGGGATGTGATTGTGAGGAGCGCGATGATGACGGCGACCATCAGGAGCCTGCAGGGATTCAGGGGAACAAGTGATTTCATTTTATGAACCTCTCTTTTTCTGGAAAAGTACGAGCACCCCTATACCACCAATTGCGATAATCGCTAATGTCGCAGGCAGGAATGCTGCCGGGTTTTCCGGTGAGACCGGATCAAACGTATATGTCCTGCCTTCAACAAAGCCCGGGAAACAGGACATGATCAGCGTCTTGAGCTGAGGCGTTCCGGCCTCCAGATCGGATCTCCCGGCTGTCCCGTAGTATGCGATATAGTAATTCTCTCCCTGGAAGAAATCCATGGAAACGATGATGAAATACCCGGAAGTATCTGCCGCCCGGTAGGCCGTTGCATTGATCCGGGTTGCGTGCAGGCCGGCAATGTAAGGATCACCGGTTCGTGCAAGGTCTTCTGACAGATCGAGGATCATCGGGGATGTCGTCCCGTGTTCCCGTAAATAATCCATCAGTTCTTCACGGCAGGCTGCAAACGATTTCCCGTCGTCAAAATACCAGACTTCCGAGATGTAGGTATCGCCGGTTTTTGTATATGTGAAATTACGGGAAGCCCGGTATTCTGACAACCCGGGAAAGGCCGGCAAAACGCCTGTGCTATTCTGGGGAGAACTTACCAGAAATCCCAAATTGATGGATTGGTTGTAATAGGTGGAGGTCGGATCCGGCAGGAGGTATGCTGCCCGGTATTCCGGCGGCGGAGGCGTTGCGCCGGCAAACTGGGTGCAGCAAATGATGAACGCCATCGCACACAGCATGATGAACCGGTATACGTCTCTCATTTCTCCGGCCTCCTCTGTGCGACGATCAGGCCGGTTCCCGCAAGTGCAGCGATAACCAGATCTATGGGAAGTGATGCAGGCTGCGTGGTTTCGGGTTTGTTTTTCCGGAATGCGTCCACGGTTGCTTCACGGGAAAAGAGCGTGTCGTTCTCTACGGCGCAATATGAAATATCTGAACAATCCACCGTGAAGTTCCAGTGCCCCCGGTATGGATCGAACTTGGTTGCGGCAATGTGGATCTCCCGTGCATCGCATGGAATCGGGGCAGTATGCCATGTGACATAACTGACTCCGTTGCCGGAATACAATGATGAGTGCATACGAAAATCCTGCGTCGTACTGTTATCGATCCAATATTCCGCGGTTACCTGCGAGAATCCGGGTGCGGCAGGAGAACCCTTTCCGGGTGCCGGTGCAATAACCGTCATGTTTACAAAACCGCCTCGTTCATTGAGCACAAGGGAGTCAAGTTTCGCAGTTATATCCCCGTCAGTCATCGATACATTGGGGTACAGGGTGCCAGCCAGTGCCCCTTTAGGATATTGAACAATAACTTCGGAATTTGCAGAAATGAACGATGAGGTGATTGTTGTTGAATCTGGTGTGACATTCTGGACAACACCTGCCTGTGCCGAGAGATAGTAGACACCAGGATTCACCTGGGCCTGTTGATCATTTTTCTGATCCCAGATGAGTATCGTGCTGGTTGTATTGTTCGGCTGGAGAAATCGCATCTCGTCACCGTGCCTTATGGTCCGGACGATCCCCCTGTTCCACCCTTCCTTTCTGGTCGAGATCTTGATATCAGGAGGAAAATCCGGGAAGGTGAACGTATCTGAAATGGCATTCGCGAGGGTGATATTGATCTTCACCGGTTCGCCGTATGCATAGACCGGCTGTTCCGGTGCCATATCCATTGCGAGCGGGGTCGGTGCGGGAAACGGGGAGTAGCCGGGTCCCCTGATCTGATTAATGATTACCTGTTCTTCGGGTGACGGTGTCGTGCCGTAGCCGATCAAAGCCCCGGTCTTCGGATCATACAGGTAGTGGGGGGTTTCCTGAAGAGTTGGCAGTGACGTCCCTGTGTGTTCCGAGGTGACATTAAATTGGGCAAAGACGAATACAGGATTTTCATTCACCGGTTCAACACGGATTGTATATTCATCGGATGAAAAAGCCGAAGTGTTCATCGCTATTGACCAGAGATTACTCTCTGTTCCCGGCATAACCTGCGTTTGCCCATCGAAATAATTAGGTTCGTAATTCGTGAAAGTCCGGGGCCCTGCTGAGACCCACAACGTTGTGTTTACCGGAAAATTTGTTGTTCCGGTAATGTCAATCATATCCCCGACAGCATGATCGCCGACAGGGTTAATGGTAATTTCATACGTGTCTGTTGTCACTGACCCGGTGAATGCCAAAAAAATCAAGATAAATACCGGGACGAGCCATCCGCAGATGCGGGACCGGTTCATCTCCTGCACCTCCATATGATTACGAATGACGCACACAAGAGTGATCCGAAGACAATTCCCGAGGAGTGTGGTGAGGCCCGGGTCGGAGAGTCAATCGGATTCACATCCAACGTGAAGAAGCTGGATGATCGATAGTTGTTTTCTTCAGGAATGACCGAGGACAACGAATCATTGACCGGCACATCCCGGTAGGAATGAACAATTACGGTATAGTCATCTGGTTTCAGGTCCGACGAATTCACCATAAACGACCAGGTATTTTTCCCCTGCACACCTTCACGTACGTCCACCACGCCGACAGCCCCGCTGTTGTCTTTTCCTTTGGAGCCGAAGGTAGTATTCGATGAAAAAACTTCAATAAGGAGTTTTTCACCCGGGGGAAGATTTGTTGTCCCGGTGATGGTGATGATATCACCCGCCGTGTGATTGCCGACAGGATCGATCAATATTACATACTCGTCTTTCTGACCTACCCCGGTCGTTGCCCTATCCGCCCCCGGCACGAGGCGAAAAATTGCAGTCGCATTGATCGTGCTGTCAAGGGGATATTGAACGAAAACAATGTACTCATCCGGGTACGATCCTGTGGTGTTTACGGCATACGACCAGACGTTGCCAGTCTTGTTGTAATATTTTACCCGGACTGTTGTCGGAATATGGTCATACCATGGGTCTGCCTGCGGGGGAATTCCCAGGTTGAACGATCCCCGGTAAATGCTGATAGTGATATCAACACCTGCAGGAAGTATGGCTGTACCGTTGATAGAAAAATTTTCGCCGACCGTGTGATCCCCGACAGGGTCAATGGACAGAATAACCTCTCCGTCCGGAGTTGAACCCGCACGGGCGGAGGAGTTTGTGTGACGGTCGTACTCGGCATTCACCATCTGTTCCGCCTGCTCTTTCCCGAACTGTTCCGTCAGGAATTCGATATACTGCCGGTTCACCGCAAAGAACTGTTCTCTCGTGAGAGGATGATCGACTTCGGTTGTATTGAGGGGGTACTCTTCTGATTCAATGAGGGGAAAAGTTACATTGTCAATCGTTAAAGTGCCGTTGTCATTTACGACAGGCCCGGTCCCGGAGCTGTTTGTTACGTTTTCCGCAGTCACGAAGGGAATCATGACCCCTGCCGCCAGTAGGAGGGCGAACAGGATGATGCTACACCAAACGTATTTCATCCGATCCTCCTGAACAATGCCGATATAACTACACAAAATCCCAGTGCTGTAACCAACAATATCGCCGGGAACGGTGCGGGAAGCGTGCCGGGTGCCGGCTGGATACGGGGCGTTGTTATGATAACGATCGGCACCGTTGGGGACGGTCTGGTTCCTGTGTTATCAATACCCGGTGCTGAAGCCTTCAGGTACATCCCGTCAGGTTCAATTTGTGCATGAAGGTCGGTGAGGTTGCTGTACTGCCGGACGAACGCGGATACCGGCAGCTCCAGGTTTTTCCCATCCGACATCGACAAAAGGCGGTCATATATCGTACCTGGCATACGGATCATGGCGACCGGCTCATCAGGTGCGAGGTTTTTTTCATAATGCCATGTTGGGGACGACGTGGCATTGGTAAAATTTTCTGAAAAGTCGAGATACGGGATGGGAACAGCAAGAATGACCGGTTGCGTTTCTCCGGCGAACCGCCCGAACGTCTGTCCGGAGATGATGATGGTGATCATCTCCGACTCGGGAAGTGGAGTTGCCGGTTTTGCATCTTTAAAATATTCCGGGGAAATATGATGCTCGGGCACATTTTCATAGGGCCATGACGGGGACACTGTGGAATTGTTATCTGCTGCCACAACAGGGATCATAACCAGCACCGCCAGCAGCAGTGCAAGAATGAGGATACGATTGTGTTCCATGATTAACCACATCGTTTCAGTTCTTTTATGAGTATGAGGATCAGGATGCCAGCAAGGATTACGGTGAACAAAATTAACAGCGGAACCATGCGTTTGGAATGCGTTGTATCCATGACAGGATATGACGTAGTAGTTCCTAAAATCACAAATCCCCCGTCACTGGTTATCTGGAGGGAGCGCGCACTTTCCCCGGACCAGCCGCCATATGTGCGGCTCCAGAGTTCTGCACCGGATTGATCCAGCCGGATAAGCCAGATTTCCCCTTCCTTATCGCCGATCATTGCATATCCTCCATCCGGGATTTCGACTGCCTGTTCCGATCCTTTCAGGGCATAGGTCCCGACATCGTAGACATGATTCCAGAGAACGCTGCCGGACCCGTCGGTTTTCACAATCCACGGGCCAGCGAGGGAATCCCCGTTGATCGCGTAACCTGTTACAAGGAACCCGCCATCGGAGGTCGGCAGTACCATCCTTGGCTCTACCTGCGTGCTTTCGGTCAGCGACCGGGACCACACGACGATTCCCTGGTTATCGAGCCGTATGAGTGTCGCCGAGCTCATGAAGGTATCGACCCGGTACCCTTCTGTTGTTGCCAGTACCGCAATACACCCGCCATCCGGTGTTTCACGCACACAGGGAATATTATCCTCGCCGGGACCACCGAATGTCCGGTTCCAAATCGCTGCGCCATCCTCCCTGGTTTTAACGATAACACCATCGGGGGAATTGTGCTCTTTTGACTGGAAACTCCCGGAAACTATATACCCGCCGTCAGATGACCGGCTGACATACATCCCATTACCTATCGGCATATCCGGGATGTCTTTTTCCCACAGTTTTGATCCGGTTTTATCGGTACGAATGAGCCACATCTTCATCGACTCCCACCCGGATATATCCCGCTTTCCTGTAAGAACAAAACCGCCGTCCGGTAACTGCTGGACGGACCGGATTTCTGCCAGACCATCAGAGCCGAGGATGACCTGTCCGGTTTTTTGTCCGGTAGAATCAAAAAATGTCAGCCATGCGTCGGAATGCCTGCCGTCCGTCACGGCAGATCCGGCAACTGCGTATCCCTCTTTGGCATTCTGTTTGACGGAAAAGGGTTCCTGGATACGGTTATCTCCAAAAGTTGTGTTCCAGAGTTCAGCACCGTGTGCATCGGTTTTCATCAGCCAGCCGCTCTGGACGTACGGCTGCCGCCACGTTGTCCGGGGAGTGGGGGAAATTTCCCGGGTCATCACTCCAAACATCTGCCGCCCGGTTTCCGTACCATCAGCCATGGTCTCAAGGGACCATACCCCTCGAGTTATTCCAGGTCCGGAAAAGAGCAGGGTACCGTCAGGATGCAGGAACAGGGAATAACTGGCCAGCATCTCATCAGGTTCGATCCCGGTATACTCCCGGTCCCAGACCACAGTGCCGTCAGGGCCCAGTTTCACGAGCTGGATTTTCCAGATATCTGCTGCCACGGTTTTGATAACAAGAAATCCGTTGTCAGGTATCTGGACAATCGCCATTCCCCGGTCCATTCCCTTCCCGCCGAATGTCCGGTTCCATATCTCGTTTCCCTCCGCACCAGTCTTTATGACCCAGAAATCGTCTGCGTTCAGGCCCGGTGTGAATGTCGATCCGGTAAATACAATCTCCCCGTCACGGGTGACCGTAACCGATCGGGCCTCGTCGTCCCCACTTCCCCCGAATGTCTTTTTCCAGACAGGATTTCCGGAACTATCGGTCCTGATAAGGAGTGCATCTGCACGTTGTCCTGACAATGTGTTGGTGACGCCGGCAATGACCAGTCCGCCGTCAGGGTATTTGGCAACGGATTGCGCATAGTCGATGATGTCGCCGCCGAATGTCCGGTTCCAGAGTTCGGTTCCCTGTGCATCGATCCTGACAAGCCATGCCCCCTGCCCGTGGGATCTGAATGCATCGGATGTGCCTGCCAGTGCAAATCCCCCATCATCAACCTCAACAGCCGTGTTGAAAAAATCCGTCCCTCTCTTCCCAAAGGTTTTGTTCCACAATTCCCTGCCATCAGCATCGGTACGGATAACCCATGCCCCGTTTCCGAACGATTCCGTCTTCCCGATTATCAGGAATCCACCATCTGATACCTGAATAATGCGCCGGACTTCATCATTTTTTTCACCGCCGAATGTCCGGTTCCAGACGATTGTGCCGGTTGGATCTTTTTTCGTTAAGGATATATCCCCAAGATACGAGGGATAATTCACCTGTTTTCCCACCGGGGTCTCAAGCGTCCCGGTAACGACGTATCCGCCGTCATCGGTCTTGACGAGATCGCGGTAATTTGTCCATGTCTCTTCAACGGCCAGAGCGGGAATGGTACACAGCGAGACCAGGATAATCGCAGCAAGTACCCGGATGTACCGGGTCTTTTTGTTGCCGCTCATGGCGCCTCACGCTCCCCGGTTAATGGGGACAGATGCGTCCGGTGCGTGACAAGGTACTGCCCTGCGGCGTATGCACACGCGGCAAAAATGATTCCCCCTTCCGCAAAGGTCACCATGGTGATTGGATCGGCCGTGAGCCGTTCGCCCAGTCCGAAGACGATACCCATGACGGACAGCACAATATCCGCGGCAACCGCCCCGGTAAGAAGAATGACAACCTGCCATTTACCTTCGATAGACGGGGCGAGATACAGGAACGGTACAAGCATCGCAAGGGCCATGATAAACATCGTGATGATGGCAGTATCGACAACTATTCCTATACCGGGAATTCCTGCAAGCATCGAACCGAAAAGGGCGAGCATGAACACGGCGATGACGGATACCCCTATCGGGAACAATTTCCCGGGAATCTTCCGGAGCACTAGCCATAAAAAGACGACAAGTCCACCGATACCGGCAGATGGCAGCAGGATGAGCAGGGCACCGGCAATGACTGCAAGTATCCCCCGTTTATGGTGATGGCCGGCAAGCAGTTCGTTTACGTACTGCAGGAACAGAATTGCACCGAATACTGCTGCCGCAATAACCATTGCATCGAGGATTTGGCAAAAAGCGGTGAGGACCTGAACATAATAACCCCCGATAAAATTCAGGGGTATCTCCGCATTCTGCCCTGAAATCTGGATAAAAAGATAGAGATAGATATAGGTGGCCGCAATCGTGGTGGCGGCAAAGATGGCGTACCATGCCCGTTTCAGGGTGAGATGTTCCCGTATGATCGGAAACGGCATGATTATCCCCATCGCGATGATGGTTGCAAAAGGAATGAGGGAAAGGATGAATGTATACGGACCTGTCCTGAAGAACTCGTTTTCTCCCAGCACCGAAGAGACAAATATTGTGAATGGGATATCACCCGCAATGAAAACAAGGGCAACTGCAACAGGAAGGATCATCTGCAGCCGTTTCTGTGGGATTTTCCCGATCAGGTAAAACAACCCTGACGCCCAGGCTGCAATACAGAGGGAAATGATCAGGAAGAATCCAACAATAATGAGGACTGCAAAGACGATAGACGGTTCAAACAGGGAAACAATCATTACATCACCCGGGAAAGAGGATTTTTACTTACGGAGATCCGGGAAGGGTTCGGTGTCGCCAGAAATCTGAAGTGATAACCATTAACAATTCCTCCCCTCTCACGGTATAAACGATCTCTGATCACGTTGTTTACCGGCTTAACGGGCAGTATCGTTTTTCTGGAGACTGGAATCAGGGAACGCGGATCCCTCATCTGACAAATACCTGAAATGACGGCGACTTTTTTCAGATGATTAACTCCGGCACCCGATACTGATCTAATCCTGGTATATGTGCTGCGCGAAACCAGGATGCAACCTTTTTCCCTTCTCGGTTTTCGCACGTTACCCACATCGGTTTTACCCGAGTGGAAATCTCCCGTCTGTTCTGTCATTTCCTATATCGCCTCACAACAACATACCCGATGACAAGGATAACGAGTCCCGCGATTCCACAGAGGGTCATGGCCCATCCCGGGGAATACTCCATGCGGATACCAGATACTGATAATGGCGGGACGAATGCGACCGTGCCCTCATGGTCAGGCGGTATCTCCGGTACCTGCAGGGTCTGGTTGTATAACGGTTCTTTTTCAGATTCCGGCATTCCCGCAAGGTAGTCCGGGCAGACCGTTTCGAAATACTTCCCGATAGTAATCTTCTGGCCGGCCAACCGGTTCGACACTGCAATCGTCGATTCGTTCATGAGGCACTGGTCGCTGCGGTTTCCCGCGTACCCGGCGTTTTGCTGACCGTCCGTTGTCTCCCGGTAACCCGCAACTGCAACGGCAGCACTCCGCGAACCGTACGTCAGGCCCCCGGGTGTAGGGCCCTGCATCCCCTCACTCGCATTGGGGTAATCGGGCACCCGGACGACCATCCGGTAATAAGCATCCCTTGTGTCCTGCGGCACGGTGTCCCGGTAGCCGGGGTTGACAACGTCCAGGTATATTCCGGCAGGAACGTCCCGCCCTGCATTTTGCTGCATCCACAGGGAGACCGCTGATGTGCAACCGGCCCGGACAGATTGTACCGGCTGGGGGGTGGCGGGCAGGGGATCGACCAGGACGGGAGGTTCATGTGCGATGGTACCCTGCGCAATCCCGATTATAGCAACGGCCGGCGGGACAAGGGACACGGCAACAATCCCGGTGAGCAGGGCGAGAAGGATCGTGCGTGACAGTATCCCGGTTTCGTAATCAGTATCGCGGGAACCGGAATTTCCGGCGAGTCTTTGCATAAGGAAACCGAACAGCAGGGCCCCGGTCGCAGCAAAAACCATGCCGGTAATGACAGATGCACACACGACCACGAGCCAGCCAAATCCGACCGCTTCCAAAAAAACCGTGAGTCCCGGCAGGATCCCCGGGAGGAGATGGTACCGGGCGGGATCCAGCAGAATGTCCAGGTAAGGAAAGGTTCCGCCAAACACGAGCCCGGCCGTAACCCCCGACAGGATGCTGGACCGAAGTGCCGCTTTTTTGCGGTCTTCGCGTGAATGTGTTAAAAAAACGGATAAGGCCCCGGAAAAAATGAAGACCAGAAGGATCTCTGTTGTATAGCATGCCGCATATATTCCCGAAAGCCCCCAGTTGTACTCTACCAGTCCCCTCCATCCCAGGTTCGTGAGAGAGATGACGACCGCGAGCAGGAGGCCCCCGGCTATCCCGGCGACGATCGGGGATTTCAGGTGTTTTGTCAGCCCGGTGTTTTTGTCGTCATCCATGAAAGATCACGGATCCTGTGTTGATCCGGGCCTGTTGTCTTTCCTGAAAAGGAAATACCCCAATCCAATACCGGCCATCAGTCCGATGAAGAAAGAAAACGGGTTCATGCCGATCAGTTCAAAGAGGAAAATCAGGTTCACCCGCAATAACAGGCACACGGTAAATACAATTATGAGGGCAGTCAGCCCCGATAAAATCCAAAATATCGTTTTCATGATCCCACCTCATGAGAGGGACGTTTTACGGGGACATTGTCCGGTTCGATCAAACAATACCTGCGATAAAGGTCCCGGGATATCAGGCATATGACAATTCCGGCCAATACTCCCAGGATAAAGATGATCCGGTACAGCACTGCGTTCTTTACCGCCGTTAACGTGCTCATGATCCTGGCGGCGTAATCGCCAATCAGCGCAGATACGCTGAGAATAATCAGAATCAGGATACTATTTATCAGAATTCTCTGTGTTTTCACATCCATGAAAATACCCCTGTGAAACGTACCATCATCATATTGTAACCGGGATTTAACCGGTAAATGCCACGGGATTTTCGTTTTGTATACTTCTTGCCCACGGCCCCATGTTCGCTTTCATGACGAATACTCCTTAAATGCAAACAGGATCCGATCATCTGCGTCAAGTTCAGCGAGAACCATTTCCCGTTCCGTTTTTTTTGGTTCCGATTTGTAGTCATACCGGATATACACTTCTTTCATCGGTTTTATGGGAAGGCCGTCGGCAATGAGCCGCCGGGCGTTTGCTTCATGAGGATAGGCAATGGCAAGGGGGATAATAACCGAGCCGTTTCTCTGTTTGACAATCTGCTCGTATTCCCACATGGATGAAATCTGTTCGCTGATCCAGACACTTCCATCCTTTTTGAGTGCCGAAAACGTACTGTTGTAACCAGCCTCCGGCATATCCAGATAATAATCCGTTCCCATTGCACCTTCCGAAAGGATCTCTAATGTGTAGTTCCCGGGAATCCGATGGCTCCCGATCAGCTGCTTAATCTCTGCATCCGTCAGCGACGCATCGACAAGAACTGCACTAAACCAGTCGGCCTGTTCGTGCCAGGCCCGTGTTTCTTTTTCCAGTGTCGGACGGACTGCAGGTTGCGGATAGAGTGGGTTGTAGAGATTTTCCACGGGAGGGTCGCGGGGTTCTTTCGTGAAGATATACGCGCCAAGCGTGACGATGCCCGTATCGTTCAGCGTTTGGTCCGCAGGAATCCCCTGGGAGGCTGCATAGGTTACAAAATCCCGGTCTTTTTTGTCATCATTTTCCCAACGCTGGATATTGTCTGCATATTCTCCTTTTGTCATTACGGAAAACAGCGACGGGTATGCGTCAGTTCCCACAGTACCGGAAATTTTTTCGATGGACGCATCGAGGGTATACATATCGACAAGGATGCGGGTCGTCTCCAATGTGGCCGTATTTTCAACATCCAGTACCGCCGTAACATTATGGCAGCAGTTGTCTATGAGGGAATAGACCGGTCGCACCGTACGAATGGAATCCCGCGGAAATCTCTGTGCAGCAATAGTCCGGGCTTTTTGTGTTGCATTCAATAAATCGTAATCGCCGGCAGTGGTCTCAAGCCCGAAACGATGGGAATACAGCCCCTTGTTTGCAGCGACTATTATCTCGCTTATCGGTGTCCCGTTGCGCTCGGCAGTAAATACGTAATAGAGTTTGTTGCCGTTGATATCCTCGATGATGAGCGGCTCGTTTTTACTAATACCGGCATTTCTCCAAGACCTGTCGGCATAACTGTCCGGCCTGTCGAGTACGATGCGCCAGAGATGCGCGATTGCCTCTGTCCGTGCGGTAGAAACGGGAACGACATTGTTGTCGATAATCTCACCGGTGAGCGGCCGGTCGTCCGTTTGTTTTTGAGTCTCGTCCGGTGCTGTGGCTGAATACGGCGATTGTTCCCGGGAATATTCCCGGATAATGCTTATATTCTGACCTGAAAGCGGAAGACGCGGATCGATGCCGCGTGCCAGTGCATATGCCACGACCTTCGTAGCGTTTGAATTCTCGGCTTCCCACTGCGCGACGCGGGCCGGTTGTTCCTCCCGAGGGATGCTGTCGAGATACGACCATGCATACTCCGGGCCCGGGTAATCATCGGACGGATGATCGGGAACCACCATATGGGAATACGCATCGACAACGATTGTTTCATGCACTCCCGATGTCGTGTTCAGGATGGTGACAATCGTACACAGGTTCGGGTAACCGCCCCCATAGAGGCCGGGCTTTTCTGACAGGACCGGGAAGCCGGGATACCGGGTGTTCAGGACATCTTCTGCATCCCGTGCGATCAGGGTGTAGTTGGTATTTGGTTTCCCTTCATAGATCCGGAAAATGCCCGGTCCCATGCGTTTATCCGCAACAGTCCAGAAGTAGCCAGGGATTTCGTTCCCGTGACGCAGGTAGAATTCGTAATACCGGGGTTCTCCGTTGATATCGAAAAGCGTTACCGGTACAGGATCGAGCACGGCGGCAGACCAGTTCGGGTTCGCGGAGTACGGGCCTTCGAGCGTAAACATCCAGAACGCGGCAAGCGTCCGGTTGTACGCGGTGTCGATCCGCACGGTGGTGAGGGTTGTACCCGGACTTCCGCGATATGCCGATGCGGATTGGGAATCCTGCAGGTGGAGCGAAGACTGGGACTGGTTGACATCTGGTGTTACCGGGGATCCCGCAGAATCCGTGCAGCCTGCCATGAGAACGGCCAGGCATAACGACACGGCCAGCAGCAAAATCAAAACCCTAGTTTTCACGGGGTTGCCTCCATCGGATCAAAGGTAAAGAGGACCTCTCCATTGTACCGGACAACCGTCCGGTTCCCCTCGTGATTGATCATCGCCCCATTCGGTACCTGGATCGTCCTTCCAGCAGACTTCTGTGAGACCGGGTCCACCTGAAAATCCACCAGGAGTCCGTCATACCGTATCGACAACGCCGGGAAAATACCCCCCGCGATGGTTTTTGTGCTTCGTTTGACCGACATCCCGACCCCGAGGATCTCTCCTCCTGAATCCACCATCCTCCGTGCGGAGGGATCCCGCAGGGCAGTTTCAGCAATCGTTTCCGGGTTTTTGATCTCATCCGGCGCGAAGTTGAGGAGTGCGGGTGCGGCGAGTGACTGCGCGACCCGGGCCAGTTCATCCTTTGTGAGGGGCCCGGCCAAGTCATAAGTGCCATTCCCTTCCATCCACCGGATATGGTTCCAGCCGGATGCAGAACAGAATGTTCCCGTCCGGTTGCCGATGAGGATTGCTATCTCCTGCCCGGTACAGGATCCAAACGATCCTTCGTTTCTCTGGAGCGCCTGAGTGAAGAGGAGAATACCGGTCCCGTTGGAATAGACAAGGGAGTCCCTCCCGTCACGGTCCCGGTAATGCAGGCCGTACTGGAACAGGTATCCCTGCGGGAGGTACGCGGGAAGCATAAATTCCGGGCCGAACCGTTCCTTTGCCTGGCGCATCGAGCTCGTGTTTAAGGGAGCAACTAGTTCTGCGATGGTCGGCGAGATTTCCGTTCCGGATGGTGGCGTAAAGTCAAACATTTCACCAGAAAGCGGGGGATTGGTGCTGATATTCCGGAGATCTACGGTAAGTGCAGTTTCGTTATAGTCCCCTATCAACACCATCCGTGTCAGCATTAAGGTATCTTCATCGATCCAGATTCTCGCCCGGTGAAAAATCGTCGGATAGTACTGCGTGGGGATATCGCCAACTGCTGTTTCGATGATGACCGCATTGGAGCCGTTTAAGTATTCTGTCCCGTTCAGGACGGCAGGGAATCGTTCAAGGATCCGTGCCGTGATCGCGGGGTAATCTTTCCATGCAAAGAAAGTGTTCTTCGGATCTTCGATAAGGTCCGGTCGTGCTTTTCTGGCACCGGGATAATATTGCCACACAAACGTCCCGTTCGCCACAACGATTGTGTCGTTGCCATGAATTTCAGACCGTAGGTATTCTGCACGGAACCGATCCGGCCGCTGTGCAAAAAACCGGTATTCGTCGTCCTCATAGCTGGTTTCGCCAATGGTGTGCACCGTTGCGGAATAGCCGGAGAGATTGGAGTTGTGCCGGATAAATTCCGCTGCAATTTCCTCTCCCGACATCTCATGCAATGATTTTTGTACGGTAGTGTTCCCCGAAAAAACAGGTCCGGAATTGTTGTGGACGGGAGTGGTATTCTGAGGAACAGACTGGACACAGCAAATAATAATGAGCACGGCAAGTGCCACGGCGATCAGCCACAGGAGTTTATTCGGCCGCAGGACTTTATCCATTCACGATCACGCTCCCGGCCGGGCAGGGGATTTTGTAATACTTGCACTGATCCAGAAATACGGCCGTCAGGTTCGGATAGGATCGGAAGACTGAATCCGGCTGGTCGATATGCACGTATCCCGGATCCGGGTTTTCCCGCTGGAACATATCGATCGGGACCTGGTAGAGCATTATGCGGTCATCCGCCGCGATGCTGCGGTAAATGTGGTAATCCGGGTAGGTCGCAGCGTTAACGAACTCCTCAGAAAATTGTTGGGCCGGCAGCCGGATCTCGATCACTCCCGGCGTCGTACTGGTGTTGTGGCTCTGGATCCATGATTCCGGCATAATGATCGAGGTCAATTCAGTAATCCCGAGAGGTTCTGCCATCTTTGGCTCGTTCCATGGCAGTGTTTTCATCAGGGTATCGTTGACCCGAACAAGCGACTCCGCCATCTTTACCAGTTCCTTACTATCCTGCCGTCCCGTGAGGGTATATGCATGACCGTTCCGGATCCATTGCAGTTGGTTTTGTTCAGGGCCCTGCCGGAACTCTCCAATAGTTCCGTTCACGGACACTTCAAAGACAGGCCCGTCAATGAATTCCCCGTGAGGTCTCCCGATGACCGGCGAATCGATAAAACTTGTCGACTCTTTATTTTTGACAAGCGAGAGCTGGAGGGTCCCGTCGCCCATCTGGTACCCGCCGCCGTACGCATATCCTTCCGGATGATATCCCGGGACGACAAGACTGCTCCCCATCACATGGTAGGCATCCTCAAGAGACCAGAGGAAGATCACCGGGTCGTGGTGCCGGAATTCTTCCGGCGGGTTTGGTACCTTGTCCGGATCAAAGACAAACGTGCTGTCAGGAACGCTGCGGTTCACCCGGGTGTCCCGGTATTCCACAGTCACGGGCGACGGCCAGGTCTCGTTATACAGGACAATCCTGACAGGCATCCACGAACCGGTATCGATCCATACCCGGGCATTCTGGTAATTATCGGGAAGACCGGTGAACGGTTCTCCTGCAAGTGCGGAAAAGTCCACGACATAGGTGTTGTTGCGCCGGCTGGTGCCATTGAGCGTGTACGAGCCGGGATATTTTGTAAAGAGAAGAGAGATCATCCCCGGGTAATCCCACCCGGTAAAATACGTAAGGTTCGGATCGAAATGCCGGGTGGTACGGACTGTTTTTGAAAGGGGTGAATACCACCAGAGGACCGTGCCGTTCGTGATGACGAGCGTTCCGTTCGCCTCGCTGCCGGGGGTCAGGAACTCGATCCTAAACTTGTGCGGTGTCTTTTTCTGGATCTGTACCCGGTCCACGACCTGCCCGGTGGCACCCGTGACTTCGACTGTTGCCGAGAAATCCTGTATGTTCTCCTGTGCCTGCACGTATTGTCCGGCAATTTCGCTCGCGGTCAGGTTCTCCATGGGTGGCGCCGAGGTACATCCCGCCCCGAGGACAAGGCAGGCAAGAAAAACGACCGCGATGCCGGCAGGTGCGTTCATGGGATCCTCCCTGCATGCGGATCGAACGTTAAAAATATGGTCGGCGTTCCTGCCCGGTACAGGTCTACCGGTTCAAAAAACGGTCCCCCGACCATACTGACACCGACGACCGGGCCAGGCTCTTCCGGCCGGGTTTCGTTCACATTGTATGCAACCATAACGATGAGCGGGCGGCTGCACCGGAGGAATGGAAACGGGCAGGGTGTCGTGTCGATGCATCCGCTGCTCCCGCACGCCATCATGCCCGGGTAGAGCCGGGCGGTGGTTGCATTTATGGTCTGGATGGGCACGGGTGTCACAACCGGGTTGTACCGGGACATGTCTTTTGGCCCGGCAAGGGTCTCTTTATGAGTCAGGTAATAGGACTGGTCCCACGTATCGTTCGACCCGCTGGCTGCAGGAGATATCGCGAGAGCCGCCAGCAGCAGCACTACAACCAGCCCGAAATGATATCGTTTCATGTCCTCCGCCCTCCTGTCAGCAGCTGCACCCGGTACGGTCGCGGGAGATCCGCCTGTTCGTGCTTCCCATGTTTCCTTCACTCACCTGGATCGCAGCACCGGTCCGGATCAGGTTTGCGAACAGCATATCGTCAGATCCTTTTACCAGCCTGACCGTATGTTTCAGGGATGCCATCGTACTGCCCGGGCCTTCAATCGCCGTGTTCTCCGAACAGAGTGTCCAGCCCGGGCCCGGGACAACCGAGGATCCGGTGACAACGCGTTCGACCCGCTGGTTATAGAGCACGTAAAATGTACCGTCAGTTTTTATCGTGGCGATGGCCGTGCCATCGGTATCCCGGCAGAGGTCCTCCCGGCCCTTTTGTACGAGGTACAGGGAAAATGTCCTGTTCGCTCCGCCCGGGAGCACGGGATCAATGCGCCGTATGACGACATCCAATGCGGAGGCAGTCGTATAGGCGCCGCTTTGTGCGGGTCCGGGTACGGCAGCCTTACTATGCAGGCTTCCCACCGCGAGGGGTACCAGTGCCAGGGTCCGGACACTGTCGTTTTTGGCAAGGACTTCAGTCACGTTTTCACCGGTATTTACGAGAAGAAGTTGGGAGTCCGCAAATTCGTACAGCCCGATGACTGATTCTTCGGAACCGTTGACCTGCGCCCGGGCCATGAGGGTATCGATTGCATCTTTCCGTAACGGGTAATCGATCATATGCGGCATCGCAGGACCCGCAGCCGGTTCGGGCTCGCCGAACCTGTACAGGAAACTTTC
>Ga0209098_1000968_pt1 | contig 28968 bp, 25 predicted proteins | sample AD_JPNHW1_MetaG_FD_184429 | JGI IMG/M metagenome (GOLD analysis project Ga0209098, IMG submission 184429) | Active sludge microbial communities of municipal wastewater-treating anaerobic digesters from Japan - AD_JPNHW1_MetaG (SPAdes) (version 2) | ecosystem: Engineered > Bioreactor > Anaerobic...
TTTATCTTTATAACCGACTAAAATAACATTTTGTTCGTGATGAATTTGTGCTGCTGCACCGGCAAGGGTAACGTTTGTTCTAGCTGCCATTGCGGGTTGGGAAAGTTGTGATTGTTTAGGTATAAATTGTTCTGTTTTTATTGTTTCTGTGGAAGGCAAATTTCCTGTTACACTTGTATCAACCGGAGGCACTACCGGAGGGATTACAGGGGGAACTACCGGAGGTACCACAGGAGGTAATATCGGAGGGACTACAGGGGGTAATATCGGCTTAATAGGCTTAATAGGTGCAAGACCTGCGGATATATATTTTGCATCTATTTTATGCAGAGATATAGTACCGCCAACAGGAATTAAAGGACCGCCGGGATAAACTATTTTGCCACTAGGATCGGCAAAACAAGGCATTGCCAAGGTCATCATCAATATTAAACTTACTAACAAACTTCTTAATTTCATCTTATCTCTCTTTTTTGCTTAATGATTAGAAATATTTAAACATTTATCTTATAATATAATAAAGTAAATAAATAAAGTCAAATTTCAAGAACGATAAAAAATGAAACAAAAATTAACATTTAAAAGAGTAGCTTTAATATTAATATTTTTTTTGATACAAAATCCTGTTTTTTCAGCCTCGGGGGCTCCTGTTAATTCTACTATAGACCCCGGTGTGATAAACGAAATTAACAGGGATGAACTTAAGTATCAACGGCTTAAGGATTCTGTAAAAAGAGGTGGCGATTCAAATGATATTAAAGAAGCCGTCGTGCAAAAAACTTATGAAAACGGAAAAGGAATGGTCATAAATCCTTCAATAGGACTCAATAAAGTTACTTTTGCAGGAAATACTATTTTTAAAGAAAAAGAACTTGAAAAATATTTTTCGCATTTATTAGGAAAAGACATTTACCTTTCGGATATTTTTGCGGCTATAGATGAAATTAACAAAATGTATTACACAAACGGCTATTACACATCTTATGCCTACATTCCCGCTCAAAGAATTGAGAATAATTCCATTGTAATTAACATAGTAGAAGGGAAAATCGGCGAAATAAACATTGAAGGAAACACCCGTTCAAAAGACAGCTATATAAAAAATTGCTTTTTATGTGCAAATGGAATTGAAGAAGGAAAAGTTTTTAATTCAAATGATATCAGAAAAACCATGGATACAATCAATTCAAAAAGCTACATACAAGGCAGAATTTCTGTTGATGAAGGTAAAACCCCAAACACTTCCGATATTAAATTAGAACTTGCCGAAAGATATCCGCTGGGGTTCAACGTAACTTGGGACAACGGCGGGAACAGGCTTGTAGGTCGTCAAAGAAGTATTATGCTTTTATCTCAGGATAACCTTTTCGGCTTAGGTCATTCAATATATGGAGGCTCTGTCCTTTCAAAAGGCACAACGGGAGCTCTTGCCGGATATAAAATGCCCATAGGAAAACACGGAACAGAGCTGCAATTTGACTATTCTTTTGCCAGAGTTAATTTATTGGATGAATATGCGGCAAACGACATTAAAGGTAAGGCACAAACTTTCAGCACAAGGATTGTTCAACCGCTTTACAAAACAGCAAATACTGATTTTAAGACTGATTTAGGCATTGATTTTGTCGGAGCAAATTCTATGGAATATGCCACAAACACCCAATTAAGCAACTATAAGTTAACTGTTTTAAGGCATGGCTTAAATCTTTTAAAATATGACAATTCAGGTCTTTTCTTAAGCAGATTCGAATCAAGCTTCGGGCTTCCTATTTTAGGCGCAACAGAAAGCACCGGAAGTTATTTCAACAACGATACAACCAATGCACAGAGCGTGTTTTTCAAAATAAAATTGGACCTGACAAGACTTCAGCAATTGCCAAAAGACTGCTACGGGATTTTCAGAATATCTTCCCAATACACACCTAACAACCTGTTTCCGGCAGAACAAATGTATTTTGGCGGAGTAGGTTCAATAAGAGGTTTCGAGCCGGGAAGCGTGTTAGGAGATATAGGAATTAACGGTACTTTAGAAGTCAGAACACCTGTACCTTATTTAAGACTTTTACTTCCTAAAAAACTTGAAAAATACGACAAAAAAGTACGACTCGGATTTTTCTATGATTGGGGTATTTTCAGACAACAGAACTCTGGAGTAGCAATGCAAACGTCAAGCAATCTTCTGCAAAGCGTAGGAAGCGGTATTCACTTCAATGTTACAGATTCTGTCATTGCATCTTTCGAAGTCGGAATTCCTGTAAGCGGAAGTCTTTACAGAGAGCAAAGTGCAAGATTTCATTTTTCGATAAGAGCCGACCTTTGGGATTTATTTACGAAAAAGCCGAAAATTCAACAACAGTTATAAGTTAATTAAAAATCCTTACGGCAAAAACGTAATTTTTATAACTGCCTGAAAACGGTCTTATTTTTACGCCCGTACCTATAGAATCAATTACTTCATTTTCGTTTATATAAATTGCGACATGCGAAGGTCCTGAGCCTATAAATAAAAGATCGCCCGGATAAAGTTTCTGCCCTCTTTCGATTTTTTTCATGCCCGGCTGCGCAGTGTTAAAATTAGTTGCAGGAAGCATCTGGGCTTGTTTTCTAACATTGCTGTTAAGCATTATCCCAAAGCCTATATTATAAACCCACGCGCTGAAATTACTGCAGTCAAGTCCATAACCTATTTTGCCGGATTTATCAGGGATTTTCGGATTCCATGCAGGAATATGGTGGTGCATGTAAGGTAGTCCGACATAATACTTTGCAACAGCAACAACTCTGTCACGCTTCCATTGAGTAACATTTGTTCCTGCAGGAATCTTGGATAAAATACTATTGTCAAGGGAAGGATACCTTTTGGGCCAAGGTCCCCAATTATCAAGTGAAGAGTTATTATACCATTGACTTTGAGCAACATCTGTCTGCGGCAGAGAAAGTCTATAATTAAAATCCGCCAAAAGGGATTCTTGATAATTCTTTGCATTTACAGGCAAACCTTGAAAAGCAATAAAACAAAATAAAATTAATAAATAAAACAAAAATTTTTTCATGTAAAAATTATAGAACAAAAGTTTACAAATAGGCAAAAAAAAAATTGTTCGGATTTCATTTAAACATGATATATCCTATTCAACCTTACAACTTAAATAATTATCGCCATAAAGTATCCTTTAGAGGCTACAATAATGATACATATCATGTAAAATCAAAAAACAAAATGGATTATTGTATTCATGAAACTTATTTTTTCAGAAACATTGAAACTTTAGAATTTATAAAAGATTATATCTTAAAAACTTTTCCAAAAGGCACAAACATAGCAGATTTTGGCTGCTCTAACGGAGAAGAAGCTTATTCTCTGGGCATGCTTTTGAGCAGACAAAACAAAAACAAAAAATATAAAATTACAGGATATGATCTTTCTCAAAAAGTACTTGATTTAGCTCAAAGCGGACCATTCGAAAAAGCCGGTGGTTATTCAGAGTTAACTATAAGCAACGATAGTTATTATGAAAAAAGTGATAGAAAATACTTGAAAGATATATTCTTTGAATGTTTTAATAAATTACCGGCAAAATATATTGACTTCAATTATACAGATGAAGGCAAAAAACTTTTGGATGAAAGAATTAAAAATCAAACGGATTTAGAAAAACTTTTAATTTTAAAATGTATAAAAAATATGATGTCAAACTATCATAAATATGATTCCGGCAATATATACTTACCAAAAGCTGTTTTTATAAAAGGAGTTTTTGATTTTAAACAAGGTGATATAAATGACCTTTCTCAAATACTAAAACCCGACGGAAAAACAGGGGTAATTATTTTTAAAAATGCCTGGTATCATGTAACTGGCTCAAGGCATACTTATGCCTTAGACGAAATTGACCTGGAAAAAGCCGAAAAAATCATGAAAGCAGCGCATAAAATTTTACCGGAAAATGGTATTCTTGTTGTCGGAAATCTTCAAAATGACCATCTTTACAGTAACAATCAGGGAAGATACTTTTTTCAAGACGGCAAAAGAATAAGGGTTTGTGACGATACGCCTTTTCACAATGCACTTAGAAAAAGCGGATTTAAGCCTGTTTTTTATGAACAGATAAAAGATAAATATGATGAAAATATAAAAAAGGAAATTTACTTGCCCTCTGTTTGGCAGAAAGTTTAATTACTCCAAAAGACAAGCGCAAAAATGTTCTTTTGAAACCTCTTTTAGAGGCGGAATAAATTCAGAACATGTCGGCATTGCAAATTCGCATCGCGGGTGGAATTTACAGCCTGAAATATCTTGCTGAATAGAAGGCGGCTGCCCTTTAATAATAGCAAGTTTTTCGCCTCTTTTTGAAGGAACCGATTTTAAAAGTGCCTTTGAATAAGGGTGCCTTGGACTTTTAAAAAAGTCTATGGTTGAAGCTTGTTCAACAATTCTTCCGGCATACATTACACAAATTTTATCCGAAACCTCCTCAACAAGTGCCAAATCGTGAGTAATTAAAATAATTGATGTATTAAATTCTTTTTTAATTTCATCCAAAAGTTTCATGATTTGTGCCTGAATTGTAACGTCAAGTGCTGTTGTGGGCTCATCTGCAATTATAATTTCTGCCTTGCAGGCAAGTGCCATTGCAATTATCGCTCGCTGTTTCATTCCGCCTGAAAACTCGTGGGGGTATGATTTCAGACGCTCTTTTGCACAAGGAATTTGAACCGCATCAAGTGCTTCTATTGCTTTTTGTTTTGCTTGATTTCCTTTTAAATTTTGATGTTTTTCTATGACTTCTAAGAGCTGGTTTTCTATAGTGTATAAAGGGTTTAGAGAAGTCATGGGGTCTTGGGGAATTAAGGCAATTTTTGCCCCGCGAATTTTTTGCATTTCTTTTTCACTTAGATTTAATAAATTAATTATCTGTTGCTCGTTTCCTGTTTCCTCTTTCCTGAATAAAATTTCCCCGCTTGTAATTTTAGCGGTCTTTGGCAGAAGCTTAAGGATGCTAAGGGCACTTATTGTTTTCCCGCAACCGGATTCACCCACAATGGCAAGGGTTTTTCCTTTTTCGACAAAAAACGAGACATCAAAAAGTGCCTGTTTAAAGCCTGCTTCGGTGTTAAAACCCAGTGATAAATTTTTGACATCCAGTATGTTCATTTTATAATTATATATGTTAAACGAAAAAATAACATAGCCGAATGAGCATTAAATATCTTTTTTGACTTGGGAGATTGTTAATTTTTGTTAAAAAAAGAATTAAAATAGCAAATTTTATTTTTAGCTACTTTAATAAACATGTATTTCATAGACAGGTTTTATTAATGAACTTACAAAAAACATTTAAAAATATATCTTATAAACTGGGCTCATCTAATGATTCAGACATTGCAACAGCTTCATTGGCTGCATTTAAACTGTTTTTTATTCCTGTTGCCACAATGTCTGATAAGAAAGCAACAAAAGAACAAAAAGAGTATGCAGCTACAAGAGATTTTTTAACAGAATTAATTGCCTTAGGAACATACGTAGGAGTTACAAGGGAATTTAAAAGACATGGAACAACACCGCTTTGTCTCAGTTATTATAAGAAAAAGGCAAAGCTTATCAGAGATGGAAAAATCCCCGGTGTTGACCCTAAACTTTTTACAGAAGAAGATTTTAAAGCGATTGAAAATATTGACAAAAAAAGCTTCAAATCAGTTATGATTGATATCAATCACAGAAGTCCGGAAAAAAGAATAGCGACTGCTGAAGAAAAAAAATATGTAGACGGTTTAACCAATGTTGTCAAAAAATTTAAAAAGGCTTTTCCTCCGGATCCTGTGAAACCTGAAGGTAGGATCGCAAAAATAAAATACAACTGGAAAAATTTATTTAATAAAAATTTATCCATTCAACTTCCGAAAGATTTATACAAAAACGTAAAATTAAATATTTCACAAATGGTTATTTGGACTTTAGCGGTAATTGTTATACCGCCTATGTGTAATGCCTTGATAAAACCTGCTATGAAAAAATTCCAACAAATGCAAGAAAAAAGAAATCCAAAATTTAATGCTCCTGTGAAACTGGATCCTTATCCAAGTCACAACACTCAAATGTATGAAAAAAATAAAACCGGGAATAATGTTTTTGGAACAATTTATGGAAAAACTTATAACAACGGAAATATGAGGGTAGGTATATGATAACAGCAGCAATGTCAAGTCCTATATTCTCAGATGCGGTTCAAAACTCCGTATTTCAAGTATTATCGGAAGGCTCTTTAAAAACAGTTGCAAGACCTTTATTTACTCTTGTTGATAAAAACGGAACCCCCGAATCCAGAAAATATTCTGCTGTAAAAGAATTTGTGTTTCAAACATTAAGTCTTTTGTTTTATTTTGTTCTTGTTCGCTCGCTTGTTGAACAAAAAGGTTATAAATTAATAAAAAAAGTATTAGAAAATAAACCTGATTTTAAAATATTAAAAAACCATGCAACAAGAGACTCTTTTATGGAAGCAAGATCTCTTGCTTTAAAAAGCGGAATAGAATCAGAAGAAGCTAAATTTATACATCCGAAAGGTGCTATAGAAGCTTTGAATATTTTAGGCTCCGGTATTATTTTGACCATTCTTGCTCCAAAAGTTGTTATGCAAATGGTTCATCCTACAATGAAACAAGTTGATAAATTATTTAATAAAGAAAAAGCCGCAAAAGAACAAAAAAACGGTGATGTTTTTCAAAAATCAGAGACTAAAAGCTAAGTTTACATAATCCTTTTATAAAATTTTTATTTCTTATTGTGTCATAGTATTTATACAAAGGGGTATTTTTAAAAAGATTTTCATCATAAATTTTGAAATCTACATTGATGAATTTTTTTTGAAGTTTTTGGTAGCATTTTATTTTATTCAGCCCCGAAGTATTGTTTAAAATATTAATCATATGCAATAATTTAAATTTTAAAAAGTCATTTTTCATTTGCTCAAAATATTCAAAACTTTTTATGGTTTCTTCGATTTTGTCAAGGGTTTCTATTTTAACGTCAAAAATATTTTTTGACTGCTGAAACATTGAGTTCTTGTTGTTTACTCTGTAATTATAAAGTTTTTCCTTCAATATCGATATTTTTTCGGCGTGCTTATAAATATGATAAAAAAACAAATTGTCTTCAAAAAATAAGACCTCTTCAAATCTTGCTTTTGTTCTTTTTAAAAAATCTCTGTTGTAAATTTTGCCCCATGCCATAACGGGTATATAAAACATTTGTTTTTTTGTGTCAAATTGGTTAAATACTTTGTTTTCAAAAAAAGCAAGACAAGAAAGCGAAAGATAATCACTCATAAAATCTGATTTTTGGAGTGTTTCACAGTCATAGGCTTGGGCGGCACAGATTGAAAAGTCGGTTTCATTTTTTTCTATTTCGCAAAATAATTTTTGTGCAAAATCTTTTTTCAGCCAATCATCAGAATCTACAAAAATAATATATTTCCCGCTTGCAAGTTCAAGCCCTCTATTTCTTGACGCGCTCAACCCCTGATTTTTTTGTGAAAAAACCTTTATTCTGGAATCTTTGTCGGAAAATTTTTCCAAAATTTCAAGAGAATTATCCTTAGAGCCGTCATTTATGCAAATAATTTCCATATCTTCAAAGCTTTGATTAATAATGCTTTCAAGACATTTTTCAATATATTTTCCCGAGTTGAAAACAGGAATGATAACAGAAATCGAACAATTACTCATACAAGGCTCCAGTGAGTTTTTTGATAAAATTCAATTTTGCTCTTAAATTTAAAAATTTGCAATCCAGAATTAAGTTTTTAAAATAGTAAGTTAAAAAATTATTACTTATAAAATCATCATAAATTTGAAAATAGTCTGATTTTGAAAGTAAAAAAAGGTCATAGTTTTTCAAATCTATATTAATCAAGTATTCCCTGCATTTTTTATAAAACTTTTTTTTGTTTTTCCATGCGCATTTTATATACCAAAAATGCAGCAGGTGGCATTTGAATTCTAAAAGAACGTATTTATAAATTTCATCAAATCTTTTCTTTTTGTAGAGTTCATCAATAGAATCTGCCAGAGCAAAAGTTTGGAAAATATTGTCGCTTTTTGCAAAATGAGAAGTTATGGTAAAAGACTGAATTACCCTGTAGTTGTATAAATATTTATCTATAAGGGTTATTATTTGAGCGTTTAGAAAGGTGTTGAGATGAAAATAATAATCTTCTATTCCACTGATATTTTCAGGAAAAATTATCTGATTTTTTTGCAAAAACTCTTTTTTATACAATTTGTTCCAGACAGAAAGATTACCTGACATAATTGATCCTTCGTAATCTTTAAAAGTGTGTTTGGAGTTTTCGTTTACGTGATTTTCCCACATAAGAAGGTCAAAAAATTTTTTTGGCTGAGTAATTTTCTTGTTATTATCAAAAGAATTTCCGTTGAATATTACAATGTCAGAATCGTTTTTTTGAGCATTTTCAAAGACTGTTTGGCATAAATTTTTTACAATCCAGTCATCTGCATCTACAAATTGAATGTACTTGCCTTTGGCAATTTCCATTCCTTTGTTTCTGGCATGTGAAGGACCTTTGTTTTCTGTATTGATTACGCTAATTCGCTTATCTTTAGTCGCGTATTTATTTAATATTTCAAGAGAATTATCCTTAGAGCCGTCATTGACACAAATTATCTCGATGTCTGTCAGCGTTTGATTAATAACACTTTCAAGGCATTGGACAAGGTGTTTTTCTGAATTGAAAACGGGAATGATTATTGAAATTAAACATTTTTCCATAAACACCAACTTATTTCATCAAAAATGGGGGATTAACAGTTTCTTTAAGGCAAAATTCTTCGTGGAAAAAAACGTTGTCAAAATTATCTTTTAAGCTGCTTTGGTATATCGCTTTATTTTTAAAATAACCCCCTTGATAAAGGTGCACTTCTCTTTGAAGATGACACCCTGCGATTGCTATATGCATTCTGTCGGTGTGAATAACTGAATATTTTGATAAAAATTTATAAAGATGATTTACGTCGGATAATTCATTTCCCATTGAACTTATATCAATATTTTCTTTGGGCGCGATTATTGAGCCTGAGCTTTCTTTGTCGGTTCTGAATAAATAACCGATTTCATCTCCCGGCAGCACGTTCATTTTGTCGATATAAAAAGACATGTCGTGGCAAAAAATGCCTTGGGGCATGTTTTCTTTGCTTTCAAATTTATCTCGAACAAAGACCGTAACTTCAGGTAAATCGTAAGTATTTTCAAAAGTTGAAGGCAAAATTATTACATTAATTTTTTTGCAGATTTTTTTTAAATCAAGAATTTTATTTACTACGTGCTGTGAATGATTCCAGCAATTACACCATGCTCCACCACCACCATATATAAAAGTTGCACCTTTAAAAAATGCTTTAATAATTATTTTTAGGGAAATATTTTTAATTTCTTCATATTTTATATTTGTGTCTTTGAAAAATTTTAAAGTCGCATATCTGATTATTGCATCACCCCAGTTACCGGGGTTTGGAATGTAATAAATCGGTTTGCTCTCGCTTTTTTCTTTTATAATTTTTTCAAGCTCTAAAAAATCGGATTTCATATATCTATAATACTATAAAATTTTATTGAAGAGAAATATTGGCTTCGCGGAGAGCTTTATAATAGTTTTCTTTTTCTTTTAAAACATTGTCTCCACAGACAAATTGGAACCAATTCTGATCACCGTATTTCACCAGATCTACACAATCACTTAAAGTATATGGTCCTGCTATGGGTTCATAAGAAGGATCCGCGCCTTTTAATCCTTTTACTGTGATTGCAAATCGGTCAATTCCAAGTTTATTAGGAAGTTTAGCACCGTTTATATCAAAATAAACTCTAGGTTCATAATTTGTCCACGAATCGGCATATAAAGCAATTTGAGAGCCGTCAGCTGTTGTGTACCAGTGTAAACCGCCATCATCTGTTTCTTTTAAAATATTAAAATAGCTATTGAATTCAGATGTGGCTCCGGCAACATCAGCTAAATAAGCACTTATTAGGCATTTTCTGTCAATACATTGATTATCAACACCCCATTTGTTAAGTGCTTGTGTAACTGAAGAGTAGCTTTTCATAAATTGAGAGGTCAGGCGCTTTTCACCAGTATTTGACATTAAGGTAGGAATTGTAATTGCTGCTACAACCCCTATTATGCCTAAGGTAATTAGGACTTCTGCCAAAGTGAATCCTTTTTTTCTTAAATTAATTTTGTCGAATTTAATTTTAATTGGGATGGTTTTGCTTAGTTTAACGTTGTTTAAAAATAATTTTTCTAAATTATGTTGGTTTAAATTAATCATAATTCTCTTTCTCCATTTTAAATTTAAGAGCTTAGGTTTTTAAAAACCTAAGCTCTTGATAATAATATTTACAGCATATTTTTTCTAATTTTATCTTTTGCTCTGTCAATGTCTTTAATTCTTTTTTCGATTGACCTTACTTGTTTATAAAGCATGCTTCTTTCGTTTTTAATTAATTTATATTGTGCGTCAACATCTGCGTATTTTGATTTGTAATTCAAAAGGTCGTTTCTGATGCCCACTTGAGCATTATCAAGTTCAAGGATTGCATTTTGAATATTTTCATTACCTATAGGCACTTCGCCCGGAACAGTTTGCAGAGCATTTGCGCCTTCTTTATTCAAAAGACTTTTAATAGGGTTAGAAGTCGTTTTTGGCGCGGAATAACCTGCGTCATCAAAATTTAACGGCGTAAAAGCACCATCTGCAAAGGCCATGCCAGTACAAGTTGCTAAAACGGCTAGTGTGATTGCAAATTTTGCATATTTCATATTTCAATCTCCTCTCGTAAAATATCGTATTACAATTATCATTTTATTATACTTTTACTCAAAAATAAAATAAGTTAACTTTTGTTAATAAATATATAAACATGCTGTTGATTTATTTTTTAGTTTAAAGTAAGATAGTGATTACGATATAAATTTACATAGAACATTAGAGACCGAAATAAAAGCACTAAATATTTTTCAATTTCAGTACTTGACAACAGAGATTGAAGTAATAATATTGTAAATACCGCTATATGCGGTTCAATTTTGGGAGCGGCCCTAAATGGCGAGAGCCTGCCGACCTCTGATAAAACCCCAAATAAGGGTTTTCCTATCCCTTTAGAGTTAGGAGCTCGGCTTGTCCGATACCTGACCGAAAGAGTAAAGGGTGAGGTTTTTTAACCAAAAATCGAACATTGAAAACAGAATAGCTGAAAACTAAGGCATTAGCAAAGAACGAAATGACTTGCAATTTTGCAAGACTTTGAAACTCTTTAATGCAAATGCCGAAAAATGACAAAATATACTTGTTGATTCAACAAAAAATGATTTAACGGACAAGCTCGCAGCAATGCGAGCGAAAGATGACAAAACGCGAAACATAATGTTAGCAATAGTCAAAATGAGCATTTTACATCTTTTAGCGAGATGTAATAATCATAACTTTCTGACAATGGAGAGTTTGATCCTGGCTCAGGACGAACGCTGGCGGCGTGCTTCATACATGCAAGTCGAACGAGAAGCAGGAGCTTGCTCCTGTGGAAAGTGGCGGACGGGTGAGTAATATGTAGGAAATCTGCCCTAGAGAGGGGGACAACAGAGGGAAACTTCTGCTAATACCCCATATGAGCGTAGCTGAAATGCTATTCTTGAAAACTCCGGTGCTCTAGGATGAGCCTGCATCTGATTAGCTTGTTGGCGGGGTAATGGCCCACCAAGGCGACGATCAGTAGCTGGTTTGAGAGGATGATCAGCCACAATGGGACTGAGACACGGCCCATACTCCTACGGGAGGCAGCAGTAGGGAATTTTGCGCAATGGGCGAAAGCCTGACGCAGCAACGCCGCGTGAATGATTAAGCCCTTCGGGGTGTAAAGTTCTGTCAGTGGGGACGAAACTTGACGGTACCCACAGAGGAAGCACCGGCTAACTCCGTGCCAGCAGCCGCGGTAATACGGAGGGTGCAAGCGTTGTCCGGAATCATTGGGCGTAAAGAGTTCGTAGGTGGTATGTTAAGTCTGGTGTTAAATCCCGAAGCTCAACTTCGGTCCGGCACCGGATACTGGCAAACTTGAATGCGGTAGAGGTAAAGGGAATTCCTGGTGTAGCGGTGAAATGCGTAGATATCAGGAGGAACATCGGTGGCGTAAGCGCTTTACTGGGCCGTAATTGACACTGAGGAACGAAAGCCGGGGTAGCAAATGGGATTAGATACCCCAGTAGTCCCGGCCGTAAACGATGGATACTAGGTGTTGCGGGTATCGACCCCTGCAGTGCCGCAGCCAACGCGTTAAGTATCCCGCCTGGGGAGTACGCACGCAAGTGTGAAACTCAAAGGAATTGACGGGGACCCGCACAAGCGGTGGAACATGTGGTTTAATTCGAAGCAACGCGAAAAACCTTACCAGGGCTTGACATCTAACAAACACTTCTGAAAGGAAGTGGTGCTCTTCGGAGAATGTTAAGACAGGTGGTGCACGGTTGTCGTCAGCTCGTGTCGTGAGATGTTGGGTTAAGTCCCGCAACGAGCGCAACCCTCGTCGTTAGTTGCACATATCGGTACACTGATATGGTGCTCTCTAGCGAGACTGCCGGTGATAAACCGGAGGAAGGTGGGGACGACGTCAAATCATCATGCCCCTTATGCTCTGGGCTACACACGTGTTACAATGGCCGGTACAACGAGCCGCAAGTTCGCAAGGACAAGCAAATCTCTTAAAACCGGTCTCAGTTCGGATTGGAGTCTGTAACTCGACTCCATGAAGTCGGAATCGCTAGTAAACGCAGATCAGCACGCTGCGTTGAATACGTTCCCGGGTCTTGTACACACCGCCCGTCACACCATGGAAGTCGACCACGCCCGAAGTACGTGAGCTAACCGTAAGGAAGCAGCGTCCTAAGGCAGGGTTGGTGACTGGGGTGAAGTCGTAACAAGGTAGCCGTACCGGAAGGTGTGGCTGGATCACCTCCTTTCTAGGGAGCAAAATTTTCGGTAGAGTGAGTGACATAGTCACGAAACTCGTAAGGTGGAAAAATCCGATGAAGCGAAAAAACATTTTTAATGTTTTGAAGCGGAATGAAGGATTTTGACTACCCGAATAATTTTGGTACTTGTATAGTGCCAAAGCCGAAAACAATCCCAAGGTCGTAATCGATGAAACTTATAGGATTTTTTGGATATCCAAATCTTTTTGACCTATAAGCGGAGATTTTTCTTCAAGTATATGTTTTCAGACTGTTCTGTCTTCAACGTTTATCGTTGAAGCGTGAGAACGAGTTAAAAAACGAAAACTCATCGTTTCCGTTTTTGTCACTCTCCGCTCACGCATCGTACATTGAAAATTGCATAGAATTATAAGCGTATATTTTTTATAACTGATTTCAACACGGAGTTAGTTATAAGGATATAAAGTAAAACAAAATATCTTTGATATTGAGTAATACTGTTATCAAAAAATATAAGCGTAATCATCAATGATAACTAAAAATAGTGAGAAGTGAAAAGTGATAGGTGAGAAGAAATTCTATTCACCATTCATCGTTCACTATTCACTAATTAGGTAAAGCTACAAAGTGCTAATGGAGAATGCCTTGGTACTGACAGCCGAAGAAGGACGTGTAAAGCTGCGATAAGCTACGGGGAACCGCTAAAAGGTCTTGATCCGTAGAATTCCGAATGGGGCAACCCTCTGAGGTTAAAACCTCAGAATCCACAGATGAATACATAGTCTGTAGGAAGGAAAGCCTGTGAACTGAAACATCTTAGTAACAGGACGAAAAGAAAATAAACTAATGATTCCGAAAGTAGCGGCGAGCGAAATCGGAACAGCCTAAACCTTATGTACGTGATAGACTGCAATTGTTGTGCATAGGGAGTTGTGGGACTTACTGAATACTTTGCAGAGTATTCAAAGAGTTACAAAATTATTTGATAGCTGAATTCAACTGGAAAGTTGAGCCATAGCGGGTGATAGCCCCGTAAGCGACAGCAAATAATCTCTTGTAAGTATCCCGAGTAAGGCGGGGCACGTGAAACCCTGTCTGAATCCTCCGCGACCATGCGGAAAGGCTAAATACTAGTCAGTGACCGATAGTGAACGAGTACAGTGATGGAAAGGCGAAAAGAACAGTGAGAAGCTGAGTGAAATAGATCCTGAAACCGTTAGCATACAATCAGTTAGAGCCCTATTAATAGGGTGATAGCGTGCCTGTTGAAGAATGAGCCGGCGAGTTATCTTATGTTGCAAGGTTAAGAAGTTAATATTCGGAGCCATAGGGAAACCGAGTCTGAATAGGGCGTTAAGTAACATGAGATAGACCCGAACCTTGGCGATCTAACCATGACCAGGATGAAGCGTGGGTAACACTACGTGGAGGTCCGAACCGACTGATGTTGAAAAATCAGCGGATGAGTTGTGGTTAGGGGTGAAATGCCAATCGAGCCAAGAGCTAGCTGGTTCTCCCCGAAATGCGTTTAGGCACAGCGTCAGATTTATCTTACAGGAGGTAGAGCACTGGTTTTGTGCGGGCGGAGAAACTCCGTACCAAACAATGTCAAACTCCGAATGCCTGTAATGTTACTGTCTGGCAGTGAGACTACGAGTGATAAGATCCGTGGTCAAGAGGGAAACAGCCCAGAACGTCAGTTAAGGTCCCAAATATATACTAAGTGATTAAGGAGGTAGAGTTGCTGTGACAACCAGGAGGTTGGCTTAGAAGCAGCCATCCCTTGAAAGAGTGCGTAATAGCTCACTGGTCAAGCGACTCCGCGCCGAAAATACTACGGGACTATGTATATAACCGAAGCTACGTCAGTAAGTTTACTTACTGGGTAGGGGAGCGTTGTGTTGTAGGTTGAAGTAAGATCGAAAGGACTTATGGACGAAGCACAAGTGAGAATGTCGGCATGAGTAGCGAAAACATTGGTGAGAATCCAATGCACCGTAAACCTAAGGTTTCCCCTGGCAGGCTCGTCCGCGGGGGGTTAGTCGGATCCTAAGATGAGGCCCAAAGGCGTAGTCGATGGACAACAGGTTGATATTCCTGTACTATCTGGTAATCGTTATCAGATGCGGAGGGACGCAGGAGGATAAGCATGCAGCCGAACGGAAGTGGCTGTTTAAGCGTGTAGGTAGAAGTAGTAGGAAAATCCGCTATTTCGTTATAAACTGAGGCGTTATGAGGAGAGTCTACGGACTCGAAGATGTTGAATCCACACTGCCAAGAAAATCTTCGCAATCGAGATTATTAGGTATCCGTACCGTAAACCGCCACAGGTAGGTTGGTAGAATATACTAAGGTGCGCGAGACAACTCTCGCTAAGGAACTCGGCAAAATCACCTCGTAACTTCGGGAGAAGAGGTACTCTGGTAGCGTGTAGCGGCTTGCCCGTGAAGCGTGATAGAGTCGCAGTGAATAGGCCCAGGCGACTGTTTACCAAAAACACAGGTCTCTGCTAAGTCGATTAAGACGATGTATAGGGGCTGACGCCTGCCCGGTGCTGGAAGGTTACATGGAAGGGTTAGACTTCGGTCGAAGCTCTGAAATTAAGCCCCAGTGAACGGCGGCCGTAACTATAACGGTCCTAAGGTAGCGAAATTCCTTGTCAGGTAAGTTCTGACCCGCACGAATGGCGTAACGATCTGGGCGCTGTCTCGGCGAGAGGCTCGGCGAAATTGGATTATCCGTGAAGATACGGATTACGTGTACCAGGACAAGAAGACCCTATTGAGCTTTACTGTAGCTTGAAATTGAATTCGGGTTCTTATTGTGCAGTATAGGTGGGAGACTTTGAAGCGGGAGCGTCAGCTTCTGTGGAGTCATCGTTGAGATACCACTCTGTAATAATTTGAATTCTAACTCTGATCCCTCTAACAACAGGGCAGAGGACAGTTTCTGGTAGGCAGTTTGACTGGGGCGGTCGCCTCCTAAAATGTAACGGAGGCGTTCAAAGGTTAGTTCAGGTTGGTCGGAAATCAACCATTGAGTGCAATAGCAAAAACTAGCTTGACTGTGAGACATACAAGTCGAACAGGTACGAAAGTAGGATATAGTGATCCGGTGGTTCTGTATGGAAGGGCCATCGCTCATCGGACAAAAGTTACCATAGGGATAACAGGCTTATCTCCCCCAAGAGTCCACATCGACGGGGAGGTTTGGCACCTCGATGTCGGCTCGTCGCATCCTGGAGCGGTAGTACGTTCCAAGGGTTGGGCTGTTCGCCCATTAAAGCGGCACGCGAGCTGGGTTCAGAACGTCGTGAGACAGTTCGGTCCATATCCGGTATACGCGCAAGAGAATTGAGTGGAGTCTTCCTTAGTACGAGAGGACCGGGAAGAGGGAACCTCCAGTGTACGGGTTATCGCGCCAGCGGTAAACGCCCGGTAGCTGTGTTCCAAGCGGATAAGTGCTGAAAGCATATAAGTACGAAGCCCACCACAAGATGAGTTCTCTCATAGCATAAGCTAGTAAGTCCCCAGACAGATTATCTGGTTGATAGGTCAGAGATGTAAGTATGGCAACATATTCAGTCGACTGATACTAATCGGACGAGGGCTTTTCCTAAAAAAAGCGGCAGCAAATAATAATAAACTACGTCATGCTGAACTTGTTTCAGCATCTCGTCAGCGTTCTGCGTTGGAAAGATCCTGAAATAAATTCAGGATGACAAAATTAATTATTGTTTCGCTGAAGCTAGTTTAGAGATGATGCGTAAAGTTTATAGTTCTGTGCAACTTTCAGCGTACAAGGACGGAGTCATTAATTTGACGAAATTCTGCAAAAGTTCGCTGGTGATCAAGCGTGAGGATCCCACCCGTTCCCATCCCGAACACGGTCGTAAAGACTCACTGCGGTAAAAATACTTGGAGGGCCACCTCCTGGGAAGATAACTCGTTGCCAGCATCTATTTTAAAAAGCGATTAAAAACAAAATGTTTTTAATCGCTTTTTGGTAAAATGGTGCGTTCTTACGAACAGCACCCTACGACTAATTTACTTTTAATGTTATTTATGTTATAAAAATTTTAATAAAATTATAGGAAGTTTAGTATGAGAAAAATTATTATTATTTTTGCTTGTTTAAACGTTGCTTTAGCAGCTTTTGCAGAAGAATGGATTGAAGTATACAATAAAACATATATTAAAATTGATAAATATCAAAATAATAGAGTTTTTTATTGGACTAAGGCTCTCAATGATGGAACAATGAAACCTGTTAATAAACAAAAAGTTCAATATATTATGGATTATAATGTTGAAGATTGTTCCCAAAATTCCAGTGGATTATTAGCAACATATGCGTATGGCCTTTCTGGTAAAGTTTTGTCTTCATATATATCGCCATTTTATAATTATCCTAGCATGATACCTTTTGAACCAGTTATTCCTCAATCGGTAGGAGAAGTAATTCATAAATCTGTTTGTGGATTTGTAAAATAACTCCTAGTCAGCATTTAGGGTGGGATAGAATGTAGGGTGCTGTTCGTAAGAACGCACCTCACTCATAATTTAATATTTCAAGATGTTTAATATCATCAGGGAAACTTCCCCAATTAATGTCATAATTTCCTAGATTTACAAATTTTTTGAATGAAGAATATTTCCAATCTTTTACATTTTGAATATAACCATGTTTTACAGGATTAAAATGAATATAATCTAAATGATTATGTAAATCTTTTTCACTTCGAATTAAATGTTCGTAAAACCTTCTTTGCCAAACACCTTTTTCTTTGCGTTTTATTTTACTTTCTGAAATATCCATGTCTTTGAACTTTTCATCTAATGACTTTGTAAATCTTCTTTTAATGCTTCCAATAATAACAGAAAATTCTTCAATATTTTCCGGTTTTATAATTATATGAAAATGATTAGGTAAGACAACAATTGCAAAGATATCAAAAACAAATTTTTCTTTGGTTTTCAACATGCAATGCCTTAACAATTCAACGTTTTTTATCAATATGTCGTTTCGATTATGTGTAACAACGGTTATAAAAACAAAATGATTAGGCAAGTAATATCTTCTGTAATCTGACATGATTTAATTTTATCATAATTATAAAATGGTGCGTTCTTACGAACAGCACCCTACTACTTACCTACTTTTTTTATAATATAATTTTGTTATGGGCATATTGCAAAAAGATTTTTATAACAGAAACACCCTTGAAGTGGCGCATGATTTGCTTGGCTGCAAGCTTTGCAGAGAAGTTGACGGCAAAGTTTTATCCGGAATTATCGTAGAAACAGAAGCCTACACCCAAGACGATCCTGCCTGTCATGCCTTCAGGGGCAAAACCCCAAGGGCAATAACTCTTTTTAAAAACCCGGGCATTGCCTACGTTTATTTTATTTACGGGATGTATCATTGCTTTAACGTAATTACAGAGCCCGACGGAACAGCAGGTGCGGTATTGGTTAGAGCTTTAGAGCCATTAGATATAAAACTTAGCACAAACGGACCTGCAAAACTCTGCAGGGAGCTTAATATTACAAAAAAACTTAATGAAGTTGATTTAACCTCAAAAAAATCAGGGCTTTGGATTGAAAAAGGAATTAATATTAAAAAATCAAAAATCCATACAACCACAAGAATCGGGATAAAACAAGCGACGGATTATCCTTGGAGGTTTTATATTAAAGACAACGAATTTGTGTCAAAAAAATGATTATTTTTCCGTACTTGTCTTGAATTCTTCTATAAATTCTTCCAGAATTTGTGTCAATCTGCTTTCATCAAGTTCTGATATGTCAAGGGTAATTCTTTTGTTTTCAGGAGTATCAAGTCCGTTATGTATTATATCAATATTTATTTTTGAAAATCCGGGGTATGTTATTTTTAATTCGCTTTCATCGCTGCCTTTTTTAAGTAAAAAATAACTTGAAGCGGAGTTTGAATCCTGTTCGATTTGAGTTTTATAAAGTTTGTCTTCATACAGTTTTTGTGTCTGAAAAAAGACCGGTGTTATAACTTTTTCAAGTTTTTTATTGAAAGCTTGTTTAAAAAGTTTGAAGTTTTTTTGGGTTGAAGTCATTTTCTCCATCCAATCACCCTGATTTTCTTCCGGCTCGCTTTCTACGAAAATAAAATCCTGTTTTGAATTTTGTGCCTCGATTAATCCGTTTAAAAGTTCATTTTTTATTATTGCAAAATTTTTGTGAAAAATATTAGTTGCGCTTGCAATAAGCAAATCCTGCCCAAAATTTTCTTTTATCTTGTTGAAAACCCTTTGTGCGCCTTGAAGGTGAGTTTTTGTAAGCAAAATATAAAATTTATTTTGCACACTGTGTGCTATAATATCTGATACTCTGACCGATTCTTGTATTGCATTTGCAAGATTCCTTGAATTTATTTTTAATTTTTCCTCTTCTTTTGGCGAAATTTCCATTATAATTGCACTGATTCTGTTTTTTTCATTGAATTGAATTTCGTTTTCAAAAACCTTTTCGCAGAATTCTGTTGTATAAAATCCTGTTTCCCTGTTAACCACATCCAATTTTTTGAGCAAATTGTACTGTTTTCTGAAGCTGTTTCTCAAAACATTATTTTCCAGACACCAGATTGTTCTCATTAAAATTTCAGCAGCATCGCTTTTTACGGTGACAAAATCGATTATGTTTTCATCGTAAGCGTTTAACATAAAATCTCTATCATACTCTTCTGCAACAAGTAAAATTGAAATGTGCCTTGTTGCAATATCGTTTTTAATCAACTTTATTAAATCAATACATTCTTGCTTTTCTTCCCCGCCATGGATAATAATGGTATCGGGCATATCTCTTTTTATATTTTCAACGGCATCAGAATAATTTGAAGTCGAAAGATTATCAACTTCTCTAAGCAAAATCAACTTGGGTTTAAGTATTTTTATAACCTCTTCGTTGTTTGTAATTAAAATTATATTGCTCTCACTTGACATAAAACCGCCTCACGTAGAAAGTTCGTTCAAAAGTACCGTTGCTTTAGAAAGAATGGTTTCTCTTAAAATTTCAGGCTGTTCGATATTTATTTTAAGATTTTTCATAATATCCGGATCTAAAGGCTCATCAACCCAATTATCCTGAACCATTTTATCAACAATCCACACAAGAGAACACTCGGTTGGGATTGAAGACAAATTTGGTTCATGGTGATACTTTATAGCATTTGCAACCAAAATAGGCAGCTGCCATTTTTTAGCAAGTAAACTCCCCATCTGGCAATGATCTGTGCCAAAAAAAGCATGTTCAACTTCAAGAATACTTGAATTTGCACTAACCATTTCTTTAACTTTTTCATATAAATTTGCATCTCTAAGATTAAGAACCATTTTTCCTAAATCGTGCAAAAATCCTATAACAAAAGCTTCATCGGCATCCATTATCCTTAAACTTTTAGCCATATATTCACAACCGACCGCAGCTCTTATGGAGTGTTTCCAGAGCTCTTTGTCGCCCTGCTTAACCAGCATAGGCCTCATTGCAACAGTTACTATAATATTTTTTGCCTTAGACATTCCTATAAGTGCCAAGGCTCTGCCGATAGAAGTTATTTGCTGAGGAAATCCGTAATAGGCTGAATTTACAAGTGTTAAAACTTTTGTGCTCAATGATTGGTCATAGCTTATTATCTGCGCCAACTCTTTTGTGCTAGATTCGGGATCTTTCATTATATTGAGCGCATGAACTATAACGTTTGGCATTGCCGGAACATCGTTTAAACTGTTAAGTAAATCGTTTGTATTATACATTATTACACCTGAAGATGTTTTTTAATTGAAAGCAAACTTCCGCCTGCTCCAAAAAGAGTACCCATGAAAAACATTGTCAAAACAACCAAATTCCCCGCAAATAAAGGATTTGGAATTAAGAAAAATTTGTGAACATTAATTAACATGTTTTCAACCAGGTTTAAAGGGATTAACGCTACAGCAGAGCCTAAAAACCCGTACAATGCCCCTTGCATTACAAGAGGAATTTTTATATACCAGTTGCTCACACCCATTAATCGCATAATTTCAATTTCATCTTTTCTTGATTGAATTACAAGCTGAATTGTATTATTTATAATTGTCATTGTCAAAATTGCAACAATTATTACAACAAAAATTGTTGTTGTATTTACCACGTGATTTAAAAACTGAATTTTTTTGGCAAGTTCTTGAGCATAACTCATATCTGCAACCACAGACATTGTCCTTACTTTGGAAAAAACAGAGTTAATATTTTCAGGCTTATCTACTTTTACATGAAGAGTGTCTGGAAGCGGGTTGTCAATTTCAGGCATATCTATTTCGCGCCTTAAATCATTCCAGGATTTTTCTTTTGGAATAACTCTGACTCGCTCGACGTGCTCAAAAGTTTTAATCCTGTCTTTTGCGACATTTGCATCTGCACTCGGCTTCAAATAAACAGAAATTTCAAGCACATTGCCAAGTTCGTGTGCAAAAGCAGAAACTGAAAGTGCCGTTCTGAAAAGTGCCCCAAAAATGGTTAGAATTGCAGCCATTGTGGTTATTATAACTATATTTACAAGTCCGGTCCTTTTTAAATCGTTAAGAGTTTCCATAGCTATTCTATAGACAATTCTTAACTCTGTAAGCCAGTCTTTTGGAATGTGTTTTTTAACTTTTTTCTTTATTTCTTGCCTATTATTACTCATAAGTACCTGCTTGAATATCTCTTATAACCTCTCCGTTTTCAAGAGTTATAACACGTTTTCTAAAGTGATTAACTATCGCACTGTCGTGTGTGGAAACTATTACCGTAATCCCCCTTTGGTTAATCTGATCTAAGATTTGCATAACTTCCATTGAGTTTTTAGGGTCAAGGTTTCCTGTCGGTTCATCTGCAATAAGAAGCGGAGGTCCGTTTACTATCGCCCTTGCAATACTGACCCTCTGCTGCTCCCCGCCTGACAATTCGGTAGGTTTTGCCCTCATTTTATCCGAAAGTCCTACAACTTTTAATGCACCTTGAACCCTTGCGTTTATTTCCTTGGTGCTTATACCCAAAGTTCTTATAACGTAAGCCACGTTGTCATAAACCGACTGGTTTTGAAGCAGTTTGTAATCCTGAAAAACAATTCCCATACACCTTCTTAAGTTAGGAACTTTTTCAGGAGGAAGATTTGCAATATTAATTCCGCCTATCATAACTGTTCCTGATGTGGGTGTTTCTTCCTTGTATAAAAGCTTCATCAGGGTTGATTTTCCTGCACCTGATGCTCCCACAACAAATACAAATTCCCCTGATAAAATATCTAAGTTAACGTTTTTAAGTGCGTAAGCGTTTTTATATTTTTTTGTTACCGAACGTAATTGAATCATTTTTCTTTTAGGTGAATAGGTGAATAGGTGAATAGGTGAATAAGTTCATTTCCAAAAAAACTTCTCAGCTGTTCAATCTTTCAACTCTTTTCACATTTTACCTTTCTTATTTTTTCTGCTAACTTTTGGGCTGTAAGTCCATAGAATTCCATTAATTCTCTTTGTTCTCCGCTTTGTCCGAACTCATCATTTATGCCTATTCTCAAAACTCTTGTGGGCATTTTTTCGCTTAAAAGTTCACAAACTGCACTTCCTAAGCCGCCTATTACGGAGTGGTTTTCAACAGTAACAACAAATCCTGTTTTAACGGCTCCTTCTAATATTGTATCATTATCAAGCGGTTTGACAACAGGAGCGTGGATAATTTGTGCCGAAATTTTGGAATTTTCCAAAATTTGCGCGCATTCTATGACTTCTGCAAGGGTTTCGCCGTTGGTTACAATTGTAACATCAGAACCTTCTTTAAGCACTTTTGCTTTATGCAAATCAAATTTATAATTTTCATCAAAAATATCAGGAACATTTGTTCTTGCGATTCTTATGTACATAGGACCTTTGTATTTTGCCGCAAATTTTATGACTTCTTCGCACTCCCTGCAGTCGGCTGGGATAATTACGGTCATATTAGGTAAACCCCTCATCAGGGCGACATCTTCAAGTGCCTGATGGCTTGCGCCGTCTTCGCCTACTGTTATTCCGCCGTGTGTTGCGACTATTTTTACATTGAATTTAGGGTAGCATATTGAATTTCGAATTTGGTCATAAGTTCTTCCGGTTGCAAACATTGCAAAGGTTGATGCAAAAGGAATTTTTCCCTGACTCGCAAGCCCTGCTGCTGTTGTTATCATATCCTGTTCTGCTATTCCCATATTAAAAAACCTTTGAGGGAATTCTTTTGCAAAAATTGAAGTCTGGGTTGATGAAGACAAATCCGCATCAAGCACTACTATATTTTCATTTTCTTTTCCTGCTTGCGCAAGTGCCTTTCCATAAGCCGAGCGAATTGATTTTGTTTTTTCTCTGTCTATATTCATTTTAATTCCTCCAGAGCGAGACTGCAGTCTTGATCACATGGAGCTTTACCGTGCCAACTGCATTGGTTTTCCATAAAGCTTACACCTTTGCCCTTAACCGTGTTAGCAATTATTGCGGTCGGCTTTTCAGAATTTCTTGAATTTTCCAGTGCATTATAAATTTGCTCAATATCGTGTCCGTCAATAACCTTTACCTCCCAATTAAAGGTTTTTAGTTTATCTGCAAGAGGCTCCAGTGCTTTAATTGTTTCTGTCGCGCCGTCAATTTGAAGTTTGTTTCTGTCAATTATCGCCGTTAAATTGTTCAGTCCTCTGTGAGGTGCGTGCATAAAAGCTTCCCAGCAGCTTCCCTCTTGGAGTTCGCCGTCTCCCATAAGCACAAAAACATGAGCCGGATTTTTGTCCAGCTTAAGTGCCATTGCCATTCCGCAGCCCATTGAAAGTCCCTGCCCCAAAGAGCCAGTGGGAACTTCCACTCCCGGAAGATGGGTGTTTGGATGTCCTTGCAATCTTGAGCCAAGTTGCCTGAAAGTCATCAATTCTTTTTCAAGGAAATATCCCCTTTGGGCAAGAACCGCATAAAGTGCCGCCGAGCCGTGTCCTTTTGAAAGCACAAATCGATCCCTTTCATTGTGTTTTGGCGATTTATCCCAATCGGGAGAACACTTCATCACTTTTTTATACAAAACAGTCAAAATTTCAACGGAAGAAAACCCGCCGCCCAAATGTCCGGATTTTGAATTATGTACCATTTTTAAAATGTTGCAGCGATTTTGTCTGCATTGTTCTTTTAATTGTGTAATTTCTTCTTTGTTCATTTGTTGTCCTTTAGTTGAAAAATCGAAGAGTTGAAGAGTTGAATAGTTAAATTTATAATAATTGCACTTATTCACCTATTCACTTATTCACTCTTGTTTAATAATACTCTTAACAAAAACATCGGTAAAGTCGGGAAAATACGTTTTATACGTTTAGGTTCTTTCACCGTTCTGTAAAGCCATTCGGTGCCCGTTTTTTGATAAATCTCAGGTGCCCTTTGAACTTCACCCGACCAGACATCAAAGCTTCCTCCAACCCCTATCATAAGCGTTTGAGGGGAATTTTTTCTGAATTCATATATAAATTCTTCCTGCTTGGGGCTTCCAAGTGCAACAAGAACAAAATCGGGCGCGTTTTTGACGAGCTCGTCAAAAACGCGCCTTGTATCTTCAAAGTAACCGTCTTGGGTATAAACAATTTTAATATTTTGAAATTCCTCTTTAAGATTTTTTACCGTTTTTTCAAGAATTTCGGGTTTTGCACCCACTAAAGCTACAGAAAAATTATTTTGTACGCATATTTCAAGCAGTTTGTGTGAAAATTCTATCCCGGCAATTCTTTTAACATCAACACCTTTTAGTTTAAGTCCTATTTCGATTCCTATTCCGTCGGGGATAACAAGTTGGGCTTCGTTTAGAATTTTTGCAAAGAAAGGGCTTTTAGTTCCTGTTTCAATCATCTCGGGATTAATCGTAACTATTTGCCCGCCCCTTTTTTCTTCTATCAGGTTTTTTGCAAAAACCAAAGCACTTTCAAAATCAAAAGTGTCAATATTAAACCCCAAAAGACTGAAAACTTTTCTTTCCATGGCAAAATTATACCTAAAAAACGACCTTTCGTAAAGTTTTTTTAAAATAATTTTCCGAATTTAGGCAATAAATCATGACAAAAATACTTTATATAAATATAGGTAAAAGGTTTGGTTTTTTCAGGAGGTTATTTTGACAGACACAACTTCAATAAACACAGATAAAATTTATACAAGTCCGCTTTGGCAAGACAACAGTTTTTCTATACCGTCATTTAACAATATCGGCTTAAATTCAACAGATTTTATGTCGTCAAATTTATTGCCGGCATCTCTTTCAAACAATTTCATGCCCGCCGTAAATAACGGCAATTTGTCAAATCAGACAATTTTCAATCAATCCGATTTTATGTCAATGACGAGTTTTCCGCCTGACATTGCAAACACATATCTTGGAAATATGCCTCTGCCAGCTTTATTTCCAATGTTTCCGATGAGCAATATTCCCTCCGGGACAACAAGCTCTTCAAGTTTAAGCAGTTTCAGCAAAAAAAGTTTTACACAAAGAGAAAATCAACTTATAAATGAAATGGCACAAAGACTTAATTGTAATCCCAATGACTTAAAAGCGATTATGTATTCAGAATCAGGGTGTAATACTGCTAAGGTAAATCCAAATGGAGGTGCCACAGGGTTGATTCAATTTATGCCGTCAACTGCAAGAAGACTGGGCACAACTACCCAACAATTAAGAAATATGAATTTTGAACAACAGCTTGTTTATGTCGAAAAATATATAAATATGGCAAGAAAAAATGCCCGAATTCCTCAGGTCAAAAAACTTGATGCAGGAACTTTATACTCTTTGATATTTTTGCCGGCATTTGCAAACAGAGAAACTCTTTGCTCTGCAGGAAGTACTTATTATGAAGCAAACAGAGTGCTTGACACAAATCATGACGGACATATTACCAAAGCAGATTTGGCTAATCGCCTGAGTGCTTACGCCTAAAACCTTTTGTGCTTGAGACCGTTCTGTTTATACCGGTAATTTTCCCGCTGATACAACTCTTGCATTTTACGGGAGTGTCGTTTATACAAATTTTTCCCGGATAAATCTCATAAAGTTTTCTGTATTCACCTTCTGTTACGTTTGGCATTACAACATTTGCGCCGCTTTGAAGGGCAATTAATCTTCCGTTGGGATTAAGCGTTTCCATAGCCGTTGTAGCAGGGATATTTGCATCAGGACACAAAAGTCTTGTTATTGCCATAACTTTCAGCGCAAGTTCAAAGCTTCCGCCATTAGCTTTACTCAATGGAGTATTTTCATTTGGGATAAAAGGACCTATTCCAATCATATCGGCATCGATTTTTTTGAAAAACAAAATATCATCGGCAAGAGATTCCAAAGTTTGCTCAGGGAGTCCCACAAGACAACCTGTTCCGACTTCATAGTCTAATTTTCTCAAATCCTTCAAACAATTCAGGCGGTTTTGCCAGTCCATATCAGGATCCAGTTTTGAATAAAGATTTTTGTCGGTGGTTTCAATTCTTATTAAATACCTGTCGGCACCTGCTTTTTTGAAAGCTTTATATTCATCAAAATTTCTTTCGCCGATACTAAGTGTGATTGCAAGGTCGAATTTTTTTATCTCAGAAATTATTTTTTTCATCCTCTCGGCTGTAAAATAAGGGTCTTCGCCCGATTGAAGAACGACTGTCTGATAGCCGTAACTTTTGGCTTTTCGGGAAAAATCTATAATTTGTTTTTCTGTAAGCCTGTATCTTTTGATTTTTTTGTTGTCTCTTCTAAGTCCGCAGTAAAGACAGTTTTGCCTGCAATAATTTGAAAATTCGATTAAACCGCGAAGGTGAACTTCATCGCCGACATATTTGCTTCTGACTTTGTCAGAAGCAGTGAAGAGTGAAGAATGAAGGGTGAAGGGATATTTTAACAATTCAATGATTTCATCTCTTGTCAAATTATTTGTTTTTTCGGCTTTTTTAATAATTTTTTCTATCATAGTGTTATTATAGCAGTAAATAGTAAATGGTAAATAGTAAATGGTGAGAAGTGAGAGGTGAGAAGTGAGAAGAATTTACAAGCTCATGAACTTTTCAACTCTTCGACTGTTCGACTTTTCAACTAAAAGAACCTTTCAGCCATTAACCCCTTCAGCTTTTCACCCAATTATAGCCTTGTGGTTCTCAAAATCATGTAGTACTTAAATTCTTTGTAGTAAACAATTATCGAAACAAAATTGTTATCCAAATCTGTTACTTCCAAAAAAGACTTGGGTGCAGGGGTTCTTTTGGCGGATTTAAAATGCTTTCCTACAAAGGTGTAAATTCCTTCCATAATTTTTTGCCCTGTACTAAGCTTTGGTTGAGGCAAGTTTTCTTCATAAAAATATTCGGGCACAAAATCCTTTTTATAAATCGGGATTATATATCTGACAAGCCCCGATTCTTTAAATAGCATATAAAGTTTTCCTTTGTTTTCTCTTGGTGTTAGATTGTAATAGCCAGGCTCAATTACGGTGTTTTTAAAATAAACAGGAGAATTTAATCTCAAAAGGGGATACGGAGTCCAACTGTAATTTTTGCATTCGTAATATTGGTCAGGGTCGATGTTATGAATATAAGAAAAATCTGCAGGTTCAAGCTCGCGGTAAGTTTTTTGGTAATCAAATTCCGCGCAAAATGCTGCCGTCGAATTTAAAAATAATAAAAATATTATAATAAATTTTTTCATATATTTTATTATTAAGCTATTTTTGAAAAAAATCAAAAAATTAATATATTTTTGTAAATGGGGGTAAATAAGAAATAAAGTTGATAAGTCGAATAGTCAATAAGTTGAAGAGTTTTTTTATTTGCTCTCCATTTACTATTTACTATTTACTATTTTCTATTTACTATTATAATAAATCCTATGAAGAAAAACATTTTATTTGTGTTCGGAACCCGTCCGGAGGTAATTAAATTAGCCCCCGTTATTTTGGAATTAAAAAAATATCCTCAAGAATACAACATAATCATCTGCAACACCGAACAACAAAAAGAGCTTTCAAATCAAACCTTGTCTTACTTTGGATTAAAAGCCGATTTTAATCTCGATTGTATGAGAAAAGACCAAACGCTGGCAGGGGTTCAGTCAAGGATTTTAACCTCACTGGATAAAATTTTTGAAGAGAAAAAAATTGACACAACTGTTGTTCAAGGAGATACCATAACCGTTTTGACAGGCACTTTGGTAAGCTTTTACCATAAAGTCCCTGTATTCCACATTGAGGCGGGACTTCGCTCTTACGATATGTTTGAACCCTTCCCTGAAGAAGCTATGCGTCAGATGACAAGCAGAGTTGCTGATTTGAATTTTGCCCCGACAGAAGAAAACAAAAACGCACTTCTAAAAGAAGGAATAAATGAAGAAAAAATCCATGTAGTTGGAAACACGGTAATAGACGCCCTTTTTTGTTTATCAAAAGAAACAATGAAAAAAGCACAAAACTATTTCGATTTTGAATTTGATAAAGAAAAACTTATATTAATAACCGTCCACAGACGTGAAAACCACGGCGAAAGAATTGACAGAATTTTGAAAGCGATTTGTGATTTAGCGAAAAAATATTCGGACCACACTTTTGTTTTGCCCGTTCACCCCAATCCCAATGTGAAAAACAAAGTACACAAGGCGTTAGATGAATTTAAAAACGTAAAGTTGACAGCACCTTTGGACTATCCGAATTTGGTTTATTTGATGAAAAATTCAAAGCTGATTTTGACAGATTCAGGTGGAATTCAGGAAGAAGCACCGTCATTCGGTTGCCCCACCCTTGTAATGCGCTATGAAACAGAGCGCAAAGAAGGAATTGATGCAGGCGTTTCAATTTTGGTCGGAGCCGATTACCAAAAAATAATAGAAGAAAGCGAAAAAATACTTTCAAAAGAAAAATCAAAAACCCGCCTGAAAGCTCAAAATCCTTACGGTGACGG
>Ga0209098_1000970_pt1 | contig 28926 bp, 24 predicted proteins | sample AD_JPNHW1_MetaG_FD_184429 | JGI IMG/M metagenome (GOLD analysis project Ga0209098, IMG submission 184429) | Active sludge microbial communities of municipal wastewater-treating anaerobic digesters from Japan - AD_JPNHW1_MetaG (SPAdes) (version 2) | ecosystem: Engineered > Bioreactor > Anaerobic...
AAGGAAGGCCGCTTCGGCAAGTGGCTCGAGGGCGCCCGCGAGTGGGCCATCAGCCGCAACCGCTACTGGGGCAATCCCCTCCCGATCTGGAAGTGCGAGGACTGCGGCAAGGCGGTCTGCGTGGGCTCGCGCGACGAGCTCGAGAAGCTCTCGGGCACCAGGCCCGACGACCTCCACAAGCACTTCGTGGACAAGATCACCTGGAAGTGCTCCTGCGGCGGCACGATGAGACGCATCCCCGAGGTCCTCGACTGCTGGTTCGAGTCGGGCTCGATGCCCTACGCCCAGGTCCACTACCCCTTCGAGAACCGCGAGAAATTCGAGCAGCACTATCCCGCCGATTTCATCGCGGAGAGCCTCGACCAGACCCGCGGCTGGTTCTACACCCTCACCGTCCTCGCGGCGGCCCTCTTCGACCGGCCGGCCTTCATGAACTGCATCTGCTCGGGCATGGTCCTCGCGGCCGACGGCAAGAAGATGTCCAAGTCCCAGAGGAACTACACCGACCCCAACGAGGTGATGGACAAGTACGGAGCGGACTCCCTCCGGCTCTACCTCATGGACTCGCCCCTCCTCAAGGCGGACGACCTCTGCTTCACCGACGACGGCGTGCGCGAGGTCCTCAAGTCCTTCATCCTCCCGCTCTGGAACGCCTACGGCTTCTTCGTCACCTACGCCAACATCGACGGCTACCCCGGGAAACTCGCGCCCGCCGACATCTCAGCGGGCAAGGTGGGCAATTCCCTCGACCGCTGGATCCTCTCGGTCTGCGAGGCCATGGTGGAGAAGGTCAGCGCCGGCCTCGAGGACTACGATCTCCCCAGGGCCATCGAACCCATCATCGATTTCGTCGACCTCCTCAACAACTGGTACATCCGCCGCTCGCGCCGCCGCTTCTGGCGCTCCGCGGCCGAGGGCGGCGCCGAGGGCATGCAGGACAAGGCCTCGGGTTATGCGACCCTCGAGCGAGTCCTCAAGCGTCTCTGCCTCGTGCTCGCGCCCATCGCGCCCTTCGTCACCGACGAGATCTGGCGCAACCTGCGCAGGCCCGACGAGGCTGAATCCATACACCTCGCAAGCTGGCCCACGTACGATGCCGCCTATCGCGACGAGGCCCTCGAGCGCAAGATGGCCTACGCCCGCCACGCGGTGTCCATGGGCCGCGCCTTGCGCGTCCAGTACGACCTCAAGAACCGGCAGCCCCTCAAGGCCGTCCACCTCGTCACCAAGGACGCCTCCGAACGTGCCGTCCTCGGCGAGATGGCCGACCTCCTCCGCGAGGAGCTCAACGTCAAGGAAGTCGTCTTCCGCGCGGACGAGGAGGAGCTCGTCGAGTACGGCGCCAAGGCCAACTTCCGCATCCTCGGCAAGGAGCTCGGCAAGGACATGAAACTCGCCGCCGAGGCCATCGAGAAGCTCCCTGGAGCGGACATCGCGCGCATCGTGGCGGGCGGCAACGTCGAGATCGAGGTAGCCGGCAAGAAGGTGGTCCTCGACGCGACCAAGGTCGAGGTGAAGCGCAACGAGCGGGCGGGCCTAAGGATCCTCAACGAGGGCAGCCTCACCGTGGCCCTCGACGCCGAGATCGACCGCGCCCTCCTCGAGGAGGGCTGGGTCCGCGACCTCGTGCGCGGCGTCCAGTCCCTCAGGAAGGAGTCGGGCCTCGAGGTCACGGATCGCATAACGCTTCACGTGGACGGAGACGCGGACCTCAAGTCGGCCCTCGAGTCCTTCCGCGACTTCGTCTCCGGCGAGACCCTCGCGACCACGGTCATCTGGTCGTCGCCCTCGGCACTGCCTGACCTGGGCGGCTCCATCAAGGCGCCCGCGAAGGAGCCGGTCGGGTGGACCGACATCGAGGCCGGCGAGAAGGCCTGGAAGGCCGCCATCGCCAGGGCCTAGGGGCCCGGTGCCTGCGGCCAGAAACAGTTGGGCCACAGAGGCGCAGAGACGCAGAGCAGGGATTAGCGAGAAAGGGATGCGAGAAGAAGGATAGATAGAATCGTGGAGCGGGAATGAAAGGGAGAAAAGGCCAAGGAAAGGCTTCGGTGGCGATATCGGCCTTTCCTCTCGTTCATTCCTCCTTCGTTTCATCGATCCTGTGACCGGATCTTTTCTCTGCTTCTCTGCGACTCTGCGGCCGATCCTTGAGTAGTGCATTCTGGAGTGCATAATTGACGGCAGACAAGCCCGGCCAATCGCGCGACTACCGACTCTTCCTCGCGGCCTCGGTCCTCCTCGGACTCGGAGCCTGCGTCAACTCCTCGGTCTTCAACAACTACCTCAAGGACGTCTTCGCCCTGGGCGTGGGCCAGAGGACCTTCCTCGAATTCCCCCGCGAGCTCCCGGGCTTCCTCGTGAGCCTCTTCGTCGCGGGCCTCGCCCTCCTTGGCGAAACCCGCATCGCGATGGTTGCGAACCTCGCAGCCGCGGCGGGCATGCTGGCCCTCGGCTGGATTCCCTCATCCTTCATCCTCATGGTGACATCGACCTTCGTCTACAGCTCGGGCCAGCACGTCTACATGCCGCTCGCCAACACGATCGGCATGGGCTTCGCTGCCCAGGGCCGCGAGGGCTCCGTCCTCGGCAAGGTCCAGTCGGCGAGCACCGTGGCGGTGGTCGCGGGCTCCGGCATCCTCCTCGTCCTCTTTCCCCTCGCCCACCTCTCGTACCGCACGGCCTTCACCGCGGGCTCGATCTGCTATCTCGGCGCTGCCCTCGCCTTCCTCGCCATGACTCCAAGGCGTGACGATGCCCGGCCTCCGCGCTTCGTGATCCGGAAGGAGTACGGACGCTTCTACCTGCTCTCCGTCCTTCTCGGGGCGCGCAAGCAGCTCTTCCTCACCTTCGGCCCCTGGATGCTCGTCGACCTCTTTGGCGTCAAGGTCGAGGTGATGACCCTGCTTTTCTTCATCATCAGCGTCCTGGGGATTGGCGTGGGGCCGGCCATCGGCAAGCTCACCGACAGGTTCGGGCCGAGGGCAGTCCTCGGCGGCGAGGCCCTCCTCACGATCGGGCTTTGCGCCCTCTACGCACTCGCCCCCGATCTCCTGCCGGGCGGGATCGCGGCCATCGTCGTCATGGCCTGCTACGTCGTGGACCAGGCCTCGAGCGCGGTATCCATGTCGCGGGCGGTATATGCGAAGCAACTCGTGAAGCGACCCGAGGACCTCTCGCCTACCCTGTCGCTCGGCGTGAGCATCGACCACCTCGTGGCCATGTTCCTCCCCATGCTCGGAGGCCTCGCGTGGAGGAGCGGCGGGAATTCGGGCTATCGCTGGGTCTTCCTGGGCGGCGCCGCCGTGGCAGTCCTCAACTTCCTCGTGACCCGCGGCATGCCGCGCAAGGAAGCCGCCTGGACCTAGGCTAGTTTCTTGCGGGAATCGAGGTCCTGGACATCCGGCAGGGGAACGGACGCCTCGGCGAAGAGGACAAGGTCGGCAATCGCAGCATTTCGTTGAGGAGCCGATTGCAGGTCCCTGACTACAAGCCAGTCGCTCGACATGCCGGAACAGCCCTCAAGCTTTTCGACGATGCAGTGGAGGATGACCTGGCGCGCGGCATGAAAAGCCTGCAGGGGATCCTCTGTATCGTCGCAGAGCTTGAGGAGGGAGCCAAGCCCGATCTCGAAATTCATGGCCTTGCCGTCAACCAAGGCCTCGAAGCATACGGCTTGACGCGCAGGATCGTAGGAACTCTTGCCCCCGTACTGCACCTGCATCCTTCCCCCCTTGCTTGCGGGCGCTTCCTTGGCGCTCCCTCGCCGGCGAGGGCATCGAACCCGCTAGCTAGAACTATATGAGGGAGGACCTAAAGGTCAATTTCGGGCTTTGGCATGGGACTTGCATATCCGCGTGATGGCAGCAAGGGTCTCCTCGGAGATGATGTGCTCCATGCGGCAGGCGTCCTGTTCTGCAACCTCGGGAGAGACGCCGAGCTCGTCACGGAGGAAGGCCGTGAGGGTCTCGTGCCGCGACCGGATGGCCGCGGAGGCCTCCTTGCCTTCAGGCGTCATGAAGACCTCGCCGTAATTCTCGTGTTCGACAAGGCCCCGCCGCTCGAGCTCGTGCAGGGCTACATGGACCGAGGGCTTGGAGACGCCGAGGGCACGGGCTATGTCCGTCACCCTCGCCACGCGGTTCTTCTCGTGAAGGACGCTGATCGTCTCCAGGTACATCTCGAGGCTTTCGGTCACGCCTTGCCTCCGGCCTTTTTAGGACCTATTGCGAAACAGGAGCCGCGGCAGGGACGCCGAGGCCGTATTTCTCGAGCACGCCCTCCCGGAGGAGGCCGCCGAGCCTGTCGAAGGGCACATAGACGAAGAACTCGCCCACCGAGGCAGGAGCGAGTTCGCCAGGACCATAGTGGAAGGCGATGCCCCGCGAATAGACGATGAAGTCCTTGCCGGGCTCCACAGTCTCGGTCACGAAGCCGTTCTCGATAAGGGATTCGCCCTCAGCGAGGCCGAGCTCCTCCCGGACGCTCGCCCCGAGGATGGACGGCATGGTGATGTCCCAGCCGTCGTTGAAGAAGGCATCGGGACCGAGGACGGCCTTCTCGGCCTCGTCGATGACCACGTAGCGGAGGCTCGAGCTTACGTCCTTGTCGCCGGTGAAGACGGACCTGCGGAGGCCCATGACGAGGAGGTTCTTGCCGCGGAAGGCGAGGAACTGGCGCCCGTCGTAGAACCAGGCGGGCAGGAGCTCGGGCTGCTGGATCTGCGCAGCGCGGTCCTTCGTCGTGTTCTCGAAGTCCTCGATGAAGGCCTTCTTTTCCTGCTCGAGGATGGAGGACAGGCTCTTGCCGCCCTGGAAGTTCTTCCGGTACCAGTCGCGGAAATCGGCCGGCTTGGTCGGCTCGAAGGCGAAATAGTAGAATTTCGTGGGATCCTTGGTCGACTTGGCGAGGTACTTCGCGCTCGTGGCGCGGACGCTCTGGACCTGGAGGCCGGAGACGGGCTCGGACCTGGCCTCGAGGGCTATGGGCCTTGCAGGGTCGTTCCCGAACTGGATGGTGCCGGTGATGAGGGATTCGCCCTTCGAATAGGCGCCCGCGAGGCGGCCGACGATGTCTCGGGTATCGACGCTGAAGATGTTCAGCGTGAAGGCGCCCGAGTCCTTGACCTCGCCCTCGACGATGCCGCTCCTGCCGTAGGTCGGGTCCTCCCAGGAACCGAGGATGGCATCCTCGTCGCGGCTCAGGTTGAGGGTGATGTTCCCGCCCGTGCCCGAGCGCTCGGCGAAGGACTTGAGGCTTGCGCCCCTGACTCCCGCTCCGCTGCAGGACGAAAATGCAAGGGCAACGGCGATTGCAAGGCAGGCCGCCTTCGCACGGGTCGAGCTAAGGATGTTCATGGCAATTGCCTCCTAAGGTTTCGGGACAGGAATTCCGGAAGCGCATGATCCGGAGGATCTTCCGGCGCCGCGCTTGACGCGCTGCGCTAGCCGCGCAGGGCTGGCACGCAGACCTCCATGAGGGCACGCGCGAGCTGGTCGGGACAGGATGTCGGGTTATCGCCACAGCGTATGCCGGACAGGCGCCTCACCGCCTCCTCGACCTCGAGACCCTCGACAAGGCGCGAGATGCCCTGGAGATTTCCGTTGCATCCTCCGCTGAAGGAGACCGAACGGATCTTTCCCTCGTCGATGACAAATTCGACCGAGGACGAACAGGTCCCCTGATTCTGATGGACGAAACGCTGCGGCATAGTTTTCCTACTATATCAGACCCTGCGGGACAGGGCAACACGAGCCGGCACCGCAGGCTACTGCGCAATTCTCCGCCCCCGGTTTTCCGTCCAAGGCCTGTTGTCCGCCCGGCCAATGTGTTACATTGGAAAGGATGGGTGTCCGGAAAGATCCGGCCCCGGAGCGCCACGTTCCATGGGAGGAGCCATAATGAAACGGTCCCTATCGATGCTCGCCCTCGTCGCGGCCATCGTCGCCGTCCTGGCCGCGTCCTGCGCGACCAAACCGAAAGTCACGCCGCAGGAGCCCGCACAACCCGAGCCGACAGTCCAGCCGGCCCCGACGCCGCAGCCCGCGACGCCATCGGTATCGCAGGAAGACCTCGACGCCCTCCTTGCGAAGGCCCAGGGCCTCAAGAAGCAGGCCTTCGACCGGGGCCTCGCCGACGTGCTGCCCGATGACTATGCGGCAGCCAACGCGGCGCTCGCAAGCGGCAAGGAGGCCTACGACGCCAAGGACGGCCCTGTCGCGAAGGACAAGCTGGAAACTGCGGTCAAGCTCTTCACCGACCTCAACGCGAAGGGGCTCGTGGAGCTCGCCTCGATCGGGAAGAAAAAAGCAGACGATATGCGAAAGAGCGCCATCGCGGCAGGCGCCGAGACAGCCGCTGCCGACAGGCTCGCGCCGGGCGACGAGGCCCTCGCGGCAGCTTCTTCCGCCTCCGACGCGAAAGACTACGAGGCCGCAATTGCCTCCTACGAGCGGGCGCGCGCCCTCTATGAACTGTCCTACAAGCGCAGCGTCGCCAAGGGCCTGCGCGATCGGATAGAGACCTCGAATTACGCGGCCTGGGACCAAGGCAACTACGCGAAGGCCGAGGAGCGATACGCGGCCGAGGAAGCCCTCTTCGCGTCCCTCGGTGACCAGGGCCAGGCGGCATCGCCCGCCACCGACCCGAAGCCCCTTTCGCAGGGCATCGACGCCCTCGACGAGGCGGTCCTGCGCTACAACCTCGTCATCCAGAAGGGCCGCGAGGGCGGAGCCACGGCACGCAAGGACAAGGCCGACGCCATCAAGCTCCAGTCGGAGGAGATCAAGGCGCAGGTTGCCGTCAAGGCGGAGTATGACGCAGCACTCTCCCTCTACAAGGACGCGCAGTCAGCCATGGCGGCTGGCGAGTACGAGAACGCGGCGGCCAAGTTCGACGAAGCGACTGCGGCCTTCGAGAATGCGTACGCCCTGGCTTCGGACAAGCGAGCCAAGGCGGAGGCGGCCATGAAAGCCGCCGAAGAGGCCGCGGCAGAGAGCCTCAGGAAGGCCCATGATGCGGACAGCGTCGTGGGCGGCCAGACCAAGTAGGCAAGGAGGAGCCGGAATGAAGCGTTTAGTTATAATCATTGCCCTCGTCATCGCCGCTGGCTTCGGGATCCTCTCGGCCCAGAGCCTCGCGGACAATTCCTACTACACGAAGAGCCAGGAGCTCAGGGCGCTCGCGGACAGCGCCTTCTCAAACGGCGACTACGATGCCGCGGCAGATTATGCGGCACAGGCCCAGGAATATTCGAGCCTTTCCGACCAGTACGTCGAGAAGATGCTGGCCATGAGCGCGGCAGACAAGGCCATAGTCCAGGCGAAAGACAGGATGGCATGGGCCGAATCAGCCAAGGCGCCCGTCAACTGGCCCAAGGAATACGGAGCGGCCCAGGGCGAACTCTCCGCGGCCCTCGCCTCCTATGACAAGGAGGACTTCAAGGGCGCCCTTGACCACGCGAACGGCGTACTGACCGTCCTCGCCTCGGTCACCGAGACCCTGCCCCTGCCCGCGACCTACACCGTGAGGCTGATCCCGGAACGCAGGGACTGTCTCTGGCGCATCGCGGAGTACTCCTTCATCTACAACAACCCGCTCAAGTGGCCCGTCATCTACGAGGCCAACAAGAAGACCTTCAGGGATCCGACCAACCCCAACCTCATCTTCCCGGGCCAGGTCCTCGTGATCCCTCCCATCGCGGGAGAGACCCGCGCCGGGGCCTGGGACCCCTCAAAGACCTACACGCCCCTTCCGAGAAAGTAAGGCACGACTTGATGGCGCATGACGCGCCTTGCGGTCGGGAGAAAACGAAGCGGGGCGTCCCACGAGGGTCGCCCCGCTTTTTTTCATGCAGGAGGAGATGGCTGGCCGGCCCGAAGGGGCCGGAGCCTGACGCGCGCGGGTCGCCCGGCGCGGGCTGCCCAGCGCAGCCGGAGCCCGGTCAGGGCCTTGCCGCGAAGGCCACGCCCAGGGCGGTGGTCATCATCTCGTGGTCGAGGGCGCCACCCGTCTCACGGATCGAGTGCATCGAGAGAAGGGGCGCGCCGACGTCCACGGTCCTGATCCCGGTGAGGGACGAGGAGAGGGGGCCGATGGTCGAGCCCGGGGCCATGTCGGCGCGGCTCATGAATTTCTGGCAGGGCACGCCGGCCTTCTCGCAGAAGAGGCGGAAGCGGGCCTCGGCTTCGGCATCCGTCGCATAACGAAGGTTTGCGTTGACCTTGACCGCCGGGCCGCCATTCACGAGAGGCGCGAAGCGCTCGTCGTACTTCTCCGCATAGGAGCCGTGGAAGGCCTGGGCCACGTCGACCGAGATGGAGAAGGAGGACGAGAGGGCCCTGTAGAAGCCCTCGGTGCTGCAGCCCTGAAGGGCAGAGACGCGACCGAGGATGTCGCGGAGGAAGGAGGAGTCGGCGCCCTGGATGGAGCGCGAACCGACCTCCTCGTTGTCCATGAAGCAGGCAACCTGCCCATGGGGCGCGGGCTCGACGCCGAGGAAGGCCTCGAGCACCGCGTGGCAGCCGAGGAGGTCGTCGAGGCGGTAGCCGTTGAGGAGTTCGCCCGCGGGCCCGAGGACGGCGAGCTTCTGCGCGTCCACGAAATAGAGGTCGGCGCCGAGGATGGCTTCGGGCTCTATGCCGAGCTCCGTCGCAACGATGCGCGCAAGCGCGGAGGCGCTGGCCTCGCCGTTGGCCTTGTCGGCTTCCTTCCCGGCGGACGAGAGGAGGACGGGAAGATGGTTCTGGGCGTTGTATTCGAAACCTTTGTTGATGTCGCGGTTGAGGTGCACGGCGAGGTTGGGCACGAGGCCTACGGGCCGCGCGAAATTGACAAGGCGGGTTTCGACCTTGCCGTCCGGGCCCTTCACTGCCACCCTGCCTGCGAGGGAGAGGGGCCTGTCGAGCCAGGTTGAAACGATGGGCCCGCCGTAGATCTCGACGGGCGCGCGGTCCATGCCCTTGCCGGAAAGGCTCTTCTCGAGCCTGGCCTTGAGGCTGGGGCTGTCGGTGTGGGCTCCCTCGAGGACGAAGCCTTCCTCGGCGGGAGGCCTCAGGCCGGGCCTGAAGGCGACGAGGGCCGAGCCCGAGCGGACAACGTAGTAGGCCCGGCCCGGCTCGAGCTGCCATGCCGCCCTCTCGTCGAGGCGGAGGGCGCCGCGGGCCTCGAGGGCTGCGGCGATATTGTCGACGGCATGGTAGGCCGTGGGCGAGGCGTCGGTGAAATCGCAGAAGCGCTTGATGAGGGCGCTGTTCATGGTGTACCTCCGGGGGCAGTATAGCCGAAAGCGCGGTCAGCGTAAGGGGCCCGGGTACGACGCGGGCGCGGGTTGTCCCCCGAAGCTCAACCGAGGCCGAAGAGGAGGGCAAGGCGGTCGAGGCTCTCGCGGCACTGGCCGAGGAAATCGCCGGGCTCTCCCCGCTCCTCGGGGACTACCTCGAGGGAGAGGCAGCCGGAGTAGGCGTTCCAGTCCATGCTGTCGCGCAGGGCTTCCCAATCGAGGGTGCCGGAAAAGGGCAGGAGGTGGTCGTCCGCGAGGCCGCGGTTGTCCGAGAGGTGGGTCACCCTGAGGAGGCGGCCCCAGTCGGCAAGGAGGCGGCCGAAGCTGCCGCGGGCGAGGCCGTCGTGCGAGCTGTCATAGCAGAGGCCGAGGAAGGGCGAATCGAAGCTCTCGAAGACCGCATCGAGGACGTCGTTGTGGCGGGTGTTCTCTATGGCGGCCACGACGCCATTGTCCTCCGCCTCGCGGAGGAGGCACGAAAGGAATTCCATGCCCCGGTCGAGTCGCTCGGGATGGCGGTTCGAACGCGTTATGTGGAACACCGCATTGGGAATCCCGTGCCGGCGGCAGTACTCCAGGGCGCGGCGATAGCGGCCGAAGATCTCGGAATGGAGGGGCTCGGGATTGGTCCAGATCTCGCTGCAGCCCGAGTAGCGGGCGTGGACGTAGTCGAGCTCGAGCCCGGCGTCACGGGCGAGGGAGGCCATGTCGTCCTCCCGCCCCTCCTCGAAGAGCTCCTCCTCCTCGCCGAACCAGATCGAGCTCGCCTCGAAACCATGGGCGCGGATGAGGGCGAAGCGTTCCGCAAGGGGCAGGACGTGGCCGAACCAGGAGAAACAGCCCTTCCTCATGGATGTCCGGCCTCCCCGTCCGCTTCGCCGCGGCTCCCGGAAGCAGGCGAGGCGGCATCGTCACCGCGCAGTCCGGCCGCGTCCCCAAGGTATCTGAGGCTATCGCGGCTCTCGAACCACTTGCCGATGAGCTCGCCCCTGACCTCCTGGAGGAGGGCGTGGAGCTCGGCCTCCGATGAACCCGAGGCGGTCGCCATTTCGGCGAGGAAGGCCTCGCCCGCGCCGGTTATGCCGAGGCCGCGGTCGAAGGCGAGATAGCGGAGCCTGAGGAGGACGCGCAGGTCGGACTCGGAATAGACGCGGCGTCCGAAACTGTCCTTGCGCGGGGAAAGGAGGGGGAAGGCCTTCTCCCAGTGCCGCAGGGTAGAAGCGGGAAGGCCGAGGAAACGCTCGACCTCACCTATGGAATAGGACGCCACCGCCCGCCCCCTCCCCTTCCCTAGCGGGACCTCGAGGCGCGGAGCTCCACGAAGAGCGGCACCTTGTCGTAGCCGAGCTCCTCCCTGATCTTGTTCCTGAGGAAGGAGATGTAGGAATCCTTCACGGCGTCGGGCCGGGTGACGAAGAAGACGAAGCGGAGCGGGTTGACGCTGGTCTGGGTCGCATAACGCAGCTTGAAGTGGGTCCGCGGGCCGACGGGCGGCGGAGTCTCCTCGATCCAGGCGGAGACGCTCTTGTTGAGGCGGCTCGTCTCGATCTCCTTCGTGAGCTGGCCATGGACGTTCACGATCGCATTGAGGAGCTTGTCCACGCCGGTGCCCTCCTTCGCGGAGAGCGGCAGGACCGGCGCATAGGACATCTGGCCGAAGAAGTAGCGGAGCTTGTCGCGGGAGGCCTCGAAGCCATTCTTGATGTCGGGCATCGTGTCCCATTTGTTGAGGACGAAGATGACGCCCCGGCCCTTCTCGGCCGCGAAAGCCGTGATCTTCTTGTCCTGCTCCGTGAGGCCTTCCTGCGCGTCGATCATGAGGATGACCACGTCGCAATCGTCCACGGTGCGGATGGCACGGTTCACCGAGTAGTACTCGACGGCCTCCGTGACCTTGGCCTTGCGCCGGATGCCGGCCGTGTCGAGGACGACGATGCGGCGCCCTTTCCACTGGAAGCTGCCTTCCACGACGTCGCGGGTGGTGCCGGCTATGTCGCTCACGATGGACTTTTCCTCGCCGAGGAAGCGGTTGAGGAGGGTGGACTTGCCGGTGTTGGGCTTGCCCATGATGGCCACGCGGATCTCGCGGCTGTCGGGCTCGTGTTTCTGCACATGGGAGAAATCGAGGCGGGCGACTATGGCTTCCTCGAGTTCGGCCATGTTCCGCCCGTGCTCCGCGGAGACGAAGAGGACGGGATCGAAGCCCCACCTGGCGTGGCCCCAGACGAGGGGATCGCGTTCGGGGCTGTCCGCCTTGTTGACGACGAGGAGGATCTTGGAGCCCCAGCGCCTGAGGAGGGAAGCGAACTCCTCGTCCTCCGGCGTTATCTCCACGGCGTCCACGACGAAGAGGATGAGGTCGGCGCGCTCCAGGGACTGGAGGCTCTTCTCCACGACGAGGGAATCGAGACCCTCGCGCTCGAGCTTGAAGCCGCCCGTATCGATGAGGAGGACGGGCTTGCCGGTGTCGCGGAGGAGGCAGACCGACTCGACGGGGTCGCGCGTGACGCCGGGGGTCGGGTCGGTGATGGTCCGCCGCTTGCGGAGCATGCGGTTGAAGAGGGTCGACTTGCCCACGTTGGGCCGACCGGCTATCACGACTACGGGCAGCCCCGTATAGCGCGGCGAGCGCTCGGCGCGGAGGGATTCGACAGCCCCTTCGTCGTCCGCGGCCCCGTCGGTCGCGTTGGCCGAAACCGCTGCCGCCTGCCGCTCCTCGCCCGGTTTCTTTGGCGCAGCGAGGCGTCTGCGCCGGGTGGTACCTTCCGCCTTGTCAACGCGAGGGGCGACTTCCGAGATGGGAGCGCGCGACTGGCGCCAGGGCTTCTTCGCGGTCGAGTCGGAGACGGTCTTTGCGCGGGCCTTGGCCCTGGCCTTGGCCTTCACCTTGGTGCGGTCGGCGGCCTCCGATTTGGCCTTGGACCGCGCGGGGGCGTTCTGCTTCTTGCCGGACGCGGACGAGCGCCCGGACGCGGCTGACTTCCTGCCCTTGGGGCTCTCGTCTTTCCTGCTGGAATTCATATCGTTGCGGTCTCCGTTGCCTGCGCTGCAGGCTGTGGCTGTCGGCGCGCGGAAGAATAGCGGATCTTAAGGCTTCCTGCCCGCCTTGAGGGTGGTTACTGGGCTTTTTTCTCCGGGACAAAGGCCGAGACGCATTCCGCCAGGTAGGCGGCGACCTCTCCCGAGGAACTCATGGACATGGCCTCCTCGGCGGCCTCGCGCGCATCGGCCATCGACACAGAGCGCACGATGCGCTTCACCTGGAGAAGGGAAGCGCTCGACATGGAGAACTCCTCGAGGCCGAGGCCGAGGAGGAGAAAGGCGGCAGCGGGATCGGAGGCCATCTCGCCGCACATGCCCACGGGGATGCCGGCGGCCCGGCCGTTCTCTATGGTCATCTTGATGAGGCGGAGGACGGCGGGATTGAAGGGCTCGTAGAGGTAGCCGACGCGCTCGTTGCCGCGGTCGACGGCCATCGTGTACTGGATGAGGTCGTTGGTGCCGATCGAGAAGAAATCGCTGGTGCGCGCCATGATGTCGCTCGCGAGGGCGGCGGCAGGCACCTCGATCATGATGCCGGCGCGTACGTTGTCCGGCACGCTCTGGCCGCGGCGCCTGCACTCGGCCCTCGCCTGGCGGATGAGGGAGAAGGCGCGGGTGAGCTCGTCGGGGCTGGAGATCATGGGGAACATGATGCGCACATCGCCAAGGATGGAGGCGCGGAGGATGGCGCGGAGCTGGGCGAGGAAGATGTCTTCCTTGGCGAGGCAGAAGCGGATGGCCCGCCAGCCGAGGAGGGGGTTCTTCTCGTCGAGGGCGCCGAGTTCGGGGAGGACCTTGTCGCCGCCGATATCGAGGGTGCGGATGGTGACGGGCTTGCCCTGCATGGCCTCGACGACCCGCTTGTAGGCGCGGTACTGCTCCTCCTCGCCGGGCACGTGGCCGGGCTGGAAGAAGAGGAACTCGGAACGGAAGAGGCCGATACCGTCGGCGCCGTGGGCGCGCGCGGCTTCCGCTTCCTCGGGAACCTCGATGTTGGCCTTGAGAAGGACGCGATGCCCGTCGGTCGTGGCCGCGGGCAGGTCGATGAGGCGCGAAAGCTCGACCGCTACAGCCTTGGCGGCCTTGCGGGCCGCTTTCGCCTCGCCCAGGATGGCTTCGTCGGGAGCCTGGACGACCTTGCCTGCCGAGCCGTCGACGACGAGAAGCTGGCCTGCCTCGATCTCGGAAAGCGAGGCGCCGATGCCGAGGACGGCCGGTATCTCGAAGGCCCGGGCAAGGATGGCCACATGGCTCGTCCGGCCGCCGGCTTCGGTGGCGATTGCGATGACCTTGCTGCGCTTGAGCGCGATGAGATCCGAGGGGAGGAGGTCGTGGGCCACAAGAACGAATTCCGACTCGAGGTCCCCGAGGTCGAAGCGCTCGCGGCGGAGGAGGTGGGAGAGAATGCGGCGGATGACGTCATGGACGTCGGCCGCGCGCGCCTGGAGGAGGGGATCCTCGATGAGAGCGAGCTTCTCGACGAGATCCTTCTCCTGCTGGACGATGACGCTCTCGATATTGCGGAGCGAGGCCTTGAGCTTCACTTCGAGGGAATCGAGGACATCGGGATCGCTCAACATGAGGAGGTGGGCGTCAAAGATGGCGGCCTGCTCCTCGCCGGCCTCGCGGAAGGCGCGGTCGCGGACTTCCTCGACCTCGTGCTTGGCCTTCTCGACCGCTTCGAGGAGGCGGGCCCACTCGACGGGTACGTCGGCGGCCTTGATGGCGTAGTTCGGCACCGTGATCTCGTCCTCGCGGAAGACGAAGGCGGGCGCCACAGCGACGCCCGGCGATGCCGGAATGCCCCGATATTCCTTCATTTCAGTTACTGACTGTACCAAAACATGCCCCTACTGTCAAAGGCCGCGCACGCAGGCCCCTTGTGGCCCGAAATCAGGCCGGGAAGGGTCTGCGGGCGCTTTCTTTCGCGGCAGCGCAGGGTAACGGCAAGGGAGGCGGGCACTTGGGCGGGATGGGCGGCTCCGCAGAGGCGGCTGCCGGGGTAGCCATTTTACAAAAGCGGGTCCTGGACGGAGGTCGGCAAACCATGGCCGCCATTCACTGAACAACCGACGCGTCTCGCTGGCTGTTTTCGTTGGTTGAGCAGGTCCCGGCTTTTCGATGACACGGCAGGACGGCGGGTGGTTCAGCATCCATGCTGTTGCAGAAGGGCTTCGCCCTTCTGCACACGCCATTCCGCGCCATCCATGGCGCGATGGATCGCGCGCAGCGCCGATCCTTTTTTTGTATCCCAGGCCCCGCCCCACCCTGTCAATAGAAAGGTCCGATCATGCTCTTCCTCGAACCAGGCCGCGAGCCGCCTGCCGTCAGTGCAGGACTACGGTCGGGTTCGTGGTCCTCCCGTGCTTGAACACGGTGAAATGGAGGTGGGGGCCCGTGCTGTAGCCGGTATTGCCTACGAGGCCGATGCGTTGGCCGATGTTGACCCACTGGCCGGACTTCACGTCGATGCGGCTCATGTGGCCATAAAAACTCATCCAGCCAGAATGGTGGGAGAGGAGGACGTAGTTGCCGAAGGAAGAGGAATAGCCTGTCTCCACGACGCGGCCTTCCATCGCGGCGCCGATGATCGTACCGAGGCCGGCGCCGATGTCGATGCCGTCGTGGAAGCTGCGGTTGCCGGTGAAGGGATCGCTGCGCCAGCCATAGCGGCTCGTGATGTAGCCCCGGACCGGCCAATGGAAGAGGTCGCCGTTGATCTCCCTGAGCTGGAAGCTCGGAAGCTTGGCATCGGGAAGGAAGACGATCTTTTCCGCCGGGAGGCTGGGCGACAGGAGACCATTGGCCTCGATTATGCCATCGGCCTCGACTTCATAGGCGGCTGCGAGCGAATCGACCGTATCCCCGGCCTTGGCGGTGACGAGGATGCCCGCCATGCTGGGTATCTTGAGGATCTGGCCAACACGGAGGGCCCTGGTATTCATGATGTTGTTGAAGCTGATGACGCCGTCGATGGAGGTGCCGAAGGCTTCGGCGATGTCGCCGACCGTATCGCCGGGCTTGATGGCATAGGCGGTGTAGTAGATGCCGCGGTCCACGGTCGAGGTGGCTGCATCGTCAGCGGCCAGGATTCCGTCTCCCGGCGCAGTTATCGCGGCGCCGCCTGCAGCGAGGTCTACGACAGAAGCCGAAGCGCCTCCGAGGCCGCTGGCCTGTCCAGTAGGAAGCGGACTCCGGGCCGGCGAGCCCAGGAAAACGAGGGTCGCCACGAGTATGGCGGCCGTCACCGCCAGATTACGCTCGCTTGCCGCCCTGACGAGGATCTCGCTCCTCTCCTTTCTCGTTCGCTTTCTCATCCTGAAGGCAAGCCCCTTCCCATTGAAGAATTTGATTCAACTCTACACCAAAGCCCCAAGTAGGCGCAACATGACTTTTTTTCGCAGCACTTCAATCCGGCAGGATGATGGTGTTGACAGAAACGCTTCTTTTTGTCGCTTCCGCCTCTACCATGGCCTTGTCTATCTTCCCGCGCGGCAGGGGATGCGGCGGGGCATCCCCGATGAGGATCACCATCTTCTTATCGGCAGCCCAGGGATACTGGGTGAGGGCTTCGTAGAGGGCCTCGTAGACGGCCTCGGGAAGGTCGCGCCCCCCGCCGACCCTGATCGAGTTGACCGCGGCCTGGAAGGAAGGGATGCTCGACGTGAAGGGATAGGGCTTCACGACGTACTCCTCGAAGTAGTCCTTGTAGAGGACGAGGCCCAGCCTGATCTGCGAGTAGCCCTTGACGCGGTCGGCCACGATCTTTGGCACCATGGCCTTGACCGCCGCGATGTCGTCCGTCATCGAGTCGGTGGTGTCGATGCAGATGACGAGGTCGATGCTTCCGCCCGGCGAATCGTCCAGGATCGACGCGATGATGGGGGCTATGTCGTCGGGACCCTTGGCGAGGAAGGACTGACCCTTGTTCTTTTCCGCGATCTTCGAGAAGGCGTCGACGGTCTGGGGGATGTATATCGAGGTATCTATGGGCGGTTTGGGCTCGGCCGGAGGCGGCGTCGGGGCCTCGGCCTTGGGCTTCTGGACCACCGACACGAGGAAGGGATTGTCGACGAAGGCGCCGCGATAGTCGGCATAAGGAAGGGCGAAGGCGCGTATGTTGATGAAGGTTCCGTCGTGGATGAAGGTCGAGCCCGACCTCGCCCAGGGATAGCCCCATTCGACGACCCAGGGAATGAAGACGTGGAAGGCCTCGCCGAAAGCGGCGTCGGGTTCTGGCGTGGAGTCGATGAGGGACCAGATCTTCTTCTCGGGAGCTATGGCGATGCCGTCGAGCACGCGCTTCTCGTCGCCGTTGACCGGATTCCAGGCCGAGGCGCGATAGGCGTAATTGGCTTCGTGGCCATCGGGGTCCTTGGTGCTTTCCGTGAGGAGGACGCTGCCCATGCCCGGTTTCCTGCGGATGTAGAGGTGATAGCCGCCATCGGCCCTCTCCTCGATGCGGAGGTCTCCGGGACCGAGGACGAGGGGGCTTTCTTCCGCGCATAGCGGCAGAGCCAGGGCGAGAAGGATGAGGGTTGCCACAAACCTCGGGGTTCTCACCCTTCCATGATCGGCGCTGCAGGGCCTGCACATGAGGACGAGGTCCCGTATCGCCTGCGGTCGCCCGCGCGTGGTCGCCTGCGCGTTGCTACCGGCCCGCGGCCCCTTCCGCGGCTACTTGCCCTTGCCCTTCCTGGCCGAGGCGGTGACTACGGGCTGCGCGTCGAGGACCGTGGCGCTTTGCGCGACGATGGCGGGGAGGGAAGCGAGGCGCTTCGCCCTTGCCTCCTTGTCGAAGGCCCTGTCCATGGAGAAGCGCAGCTTGAGCTCGATCACGCGGAGGACGGCATCGTCGAGGCGGGATTCAGGGAGCTCGCCCGAGCGCACCGCAGCGACCAGGGCCTCCCTGACGCGATGGCCGGCATGGCCCGCGGAGAGCATGAGGAGGTCGGCTCCGCCCTTGACCGCGAGGACGGCCGAACGTTCGGGCGGGAGGCCGGCCGCGATGGCCTTCATGAAGAGGTCGTCGGTGAGGGCGACGCCGTCGAAGCGAAGCCTGTCCTTGAGCAGGGCCTTGTCGAGGAGGGGCGAGATCGTGGCAGGCCGCTCGGGATCGACCGAGGGGACGAGGACATGGGAGAGGAGGACGACGGCGGCTCCATGGTCTATGGCCTTGCGGAAGCGCTCGACATAATCGCGGTCGAGCGTGGTCTTGTCGACCTCGAGGACCGGGAGGCCACGGTGGGGATCGACGTCCGCATTGCCGGGGAAGTGCTTGGCTGCGGCGGCCACCCCGGAGGCGCCGAGGCCCTCGATGAAGGCGCCGGCCACGTTGTCCACGAGGGCGGGATCGGAGCCATAGGAGCGCTCGCCCATGAAGGAGCCGTTGGCGGAGGACCTGACCTCGACGACGGGCGCCAGGGCCAGGTTTATGCCGAGGGCCGAAAGCTCGAGGCCGGCACGTTCGCCGAGGAGGCGGGCGTAATCCGGGCCTCGGCCGCCCACCGTGGCGGCGGAGGGGAGGCGGGTCACGCCCGACTTGAAGCGGAAGACCGAGCCGCCCTCGTGGTCGATCGCGACGATGAGGGGAAGGCCGGCTCCTGACGCGGCGGCCGCGTCCTGGAGGCCGCCCGTGAGGAGGCCGAGCTCCGAGACGTCCTCGCCGATGTTGAAGCCGAAGAGGAGGATGCCGCCGGGCCCTAGCTCCCGGACGAGGGCGCGGGCTTCGGCCGAGGGGCTGCCCTGGCCCTGGACGCCGAGGAGGAGGAGCTGTCCGCACTTCTCTTCGAGGCTGAGGCGCGCGAGGATGGCCCTGGCCTTGGCGCGGAAGGTCGAGGCGGGCGGCGGGAGCTGGGCCTGGCGGACTATGGCCGGTCCGGCAGAACAGGCCCCGCAGCCTGAAAGGGCCAGGGCGGGAATCGCCAAGGACAGGGCGAGGGCGGTCATGGAGGCTGGACGCGGAAAGCGGCCTGACTGACGGTGGAGCATGGACACGGTAGGAAGGAATCTAGCCCGAGGCGGCCATCGTGGCAAGACAGGGATCAGGCGAGGGCTGAAGACGACGCTGCCGCAGGCCGCCGGCCCGGCCGCTGCCTGCAGGCCGCCCTTTTCGGGACTGGACATAAAACCCGCCGAGGTATCTTATATGGCCATGAATGGATTCGGGGACAGGGGCGCCAGAAAGCCCGGAGATGTAGCTTCGGCTGTCGTCAGCATCGTCGGGGCCGGTCTCGCCATCATCGGCAGCGCCTTTCTCGCGGTGGAGCTGGCCTCCGGCTCGACGATGGAGGAATGGATCGGCTTCTCGGTCTACGTCTTCGGCCTCCTCTACTGCCTCGTGCTCTCGGCGGTCTTCCATTTCCTCGAAGGGCCAAGGGCCAGGCGGGTACTCGAGGTCCTCGATGACTCGGGATCCTTCCTCCTCGTGGCGGCATCCTGGACCATCATCTGCCTTACGAGCCTTCGGGGAACTGCGGGCTGGATCGTCTTCGGCCTCCTCTGGGGCTTCGGGATCCTCGGTTTCCTCGCCTCGCTCTTCATCAAGGGAAGGACGAGGGACGTTGCGATCACGGCTTACTACCTCGGCTTCACCGTCATCCTTCCCCTCCTCGGACCCGTTCAGGGCCTCCTTGGCGAGGCAAGCTATCCCTGGCTCCTCCTCGCGGGCCTCCTCTACGCCGTCGGCCTTCTCTTCCGATCCCGCGAATCCATGCCCTACCAGCACACCATCTGGCACAGCTTCGTCATCGCCGCCTCGATCTGCCACTTCTTCGCCATCCTGGCCGTCGTGGCCTGACGGCCGGCGACAGTCGCGGCCAACGCGCGAGCGCCGTCCGGTCCCGATGGCAGCGCGGCGGCGTGGGCCCGCGCTCCGGGCCTAGCCCTGATCGGACCCGGCGGCGAGGGCTTCCGCAGCGAGGCGTTCGAGTCCGGGATCCCGGCCATCGCCGCCCGGAGCCGGAGCAGCATCAACCTCGACATCATCACCTGCGTAGACTGTCGGCGCTGCTTCCGTCTCGGGAGCCGTGGCCAGCCTCGTGGCGAGGGCCTGAACGCCCCGGGCAAAGGGCGATGCCGGGTCGTCGGCGACGAGGGGAAGCCGCACGGCGACGCTCCTCGGCACGGACTCGTCCTCGAGGAGGAAGGCGGCGAAGGACGGCGTGATGCCGAGGTTCTTGCGGCTGATGTCCCTGAGCCGATAGCCGAGCTCGGCATCGGCGCTCGCGCGGCCCCGGTTCACGACTACCCGCGGAGCAATGGCCTTGAGGCTCTCGAGGGCTGCAGGACCCGAGTCGGGGAAGCGCGAGGCAAGGTCGATCGCAAAGTCCATGAAGGACTGCCCCGAGCCCTCGGTCTTGGTTCCCGCGTAGGCGAGGATCTCCGCGCGCTCGGCGCTTCCGTCGCGGAAGGCGCGCATGAGGACGCGGAACGAGGCGGTCTTGAGGAAGGAATAGGCGTTGAGTGCCGAGGTTATCTCAGGGCAGATGACGAGGAAGCCGTCAGGCGCGGCGAGCCAGAAATCGACGACGTTGTAGGACGAGCCCGCGCCGAGGTCCAGGATGACGAAGTCGGCGGGCAGGTTCGAGAGCTCCTTCACGATTCGCCGCTTCACGTTCCATTCGAGGTTGGCGGTGCCGGGCATGAGGTTGTCGCCCGGGATGAGCCAGAGCCTCTCGTAGCCCGTCTCGACGAGGAGCGATGCGAGGTTCTTCTCGGCCTTCCACGCGAAGGAGCCTAGGCCGGGGTGGCGGTTGCGGAGGCCGAGGCAGGTATGGAGGTTGGAGCCCCCGAGGTCGAGGTCGACGAGGATGACCGTCTTCCCGAGACGGGACAGGGCCAGGCCAAGGTTGGCCGACAGGACGCTCTTCCCCACCCCTCCCTTTCCTGAAGCTATGGGCAAGAGCCGCTGCATGTCGCCTCCTTTCCCTACGAATGTAGCCGCGGGAGGCTGGCGCGCACAAGTCATGCCGCAGGCCCCGGCCGCCGGCATTGCCGCTGGCGGCGCGCCGCGATATGGTACATGCATGGCCACAAACCGATGCAAGCTCTTCCTCGCCCTCGCGGCGTGCCTCTCCATCCTCGTCCTTCCGGCCGCCCAGGCCGGAGCCCAGTCCTGGTCCGTCGAGACGACGGCGACCACGACCGAGGGCAGCGCCTCGGTCACCGTGCGCGTCTTCGGGGACTCGGGAGAGCTCAAGGGTGCCTTCGGGGGGGCCGGCGTCTACATCAACCGCGGCTACGTCGGACATGCGCCCTGGTCGGTCGGAAGCATGGCCCCCGGCACCTACCTCATCGGCGCCGACGCCGACGGCTACTACCCCCAGGAAGCCTCGATCACCCTCAGGGAGAAAACGAGCTACACGGTAACCTTCGTCCTCCAGCGCAGGACGGGCTTCCTCTCGACCTTCGTGAGCCCGGCCGACGCAGAGGTCTTCGTGGACGGCAAGTCCTCCCGCGCAGGCATCGTCGAGCTTCCGACGGGTTCGCACAACGTCCTCGTCCGGCGCTTCGCCTACACCGAAGAGACCTTCACGGTTCACATATCCGAGCGCGCGACGACCTTCCTCGACGCGAAGCTCTCCCTTGCGCCTTTTTCAGTCGGGGGGCTCGAGGTTTCGCGGCCGGCCTTTGATCCGAGGAACTCCGGCGTACTCGGCAGCACCTCGCTCTCCTTCGCCGTCACCTCCTACGGCTCGGGAACCATGGAGGTGATCTCCGCCGACGGCACCGTGGTTGAGAGCTTCGACTTCCCCCTCTTCGTGGACTGGGGACAGGGCGTCGAGTGGAAGGGCCGCGATGACTCAGGAGCCATCCTTCCGGACGGAAGCTATCGCATCAGGCTCCGTGTCCACCCGGTCCAGCCCTCCGGCCTGCCGGGCGCCGTCGGCGGCCCGGCGGCGACCGACGGCACGGTGCCGGCCGGCCCCCCGGAGGAGACAGTCCGCGAGGCAGAGGTCCGCATCGACTCGAGTCTCGCCATCTCCCCCCTCGGGGCGAGCGGGGCCGTGGCCGGCCTCCTCTGCTATCCCGAGGCCGGCCGCCTCCTCCCCGGCCTCTCGGTCGCCGGCCTCGGCCTCTACGCGGGCGAGGCGACCTTCGCGGGCGATGCCGGAGCCAGCCTCGAGGCTTCCTTTGTCCACTCCTTCGGCGGCGTTTCCCTCGGGGCTTCCGCCGCGATGGACGACATCGGCTCGGAAGCCTGGTCGGCGGCAATCTCGGTCGGAACGCCCATCGCGCCTGAGTCCGGCTCGGGTCCGCTGGTCGCAGGCGCACTCTTCCGGGCCTCCTACGACAGCGTCGCGGCAAGCGGCGAACCCTGGAATTCGGCCGCGACGGGCAGCTTCGGCCTCGAGCTGTCGCTCCCCACGGCGGCGGCCTTCGGCGACTTCCGCGCCGGACTTGCGCCGGGGCTACGCCTGACCATCCCCGCCGGCGGCGCCGCAGACGCGGGCATCGCGCCCATGGTCAACGCGGGATTCTGGTACGCAGGAAGGGCCCTGAGGGCGGGCCTGTCGTGCCGTGCCCTCTCGGCATCCTTCGCCAGGCCCCTCGACCTCGCGCTGCCGCTGCGCATCGCGGGAGAGCTCGCCCTCGCACTCGATCCCACGCCCCTCGTCGTAAGGGCAGCCGTCCTTTCGGAGCTGGCGCCGGGAAGCGAAGCCAGCTGGGGCCTCTACCTCGGCCTCGACTTCCTCTTCTAGGCCGGGCTATAGTCAGGCCACCATGAGATCCACGGTTTCCCTGGTCAGCTGCCGCGGCTATGATGACGCGGTTGTCGCGAAGAGCGTAGCAGAGGCTATCGAAAAGGCAGGAGGCCTCGAGGTTCGAGGCGCGTCAGTCCTCGTCAAGCCCAACCTCCTCAATGCCAACGGCTGGGAGCGCGCCGTCACGAGCCACCCCGCCTTCGTCGCAGCCGTCGTGCGATGGCTGAAGGCGGCGGGCGCCTCGCGCGTCCTCGTGGGTGATTCGCCGGGCTTCCAGGCCCAGGATTTCGTGGGCAGGAAATGCGGAATCCGCGACGCGGCCATCGAGGCGGGCGGCGAGTGGGCCGACTTCTCCGAAGGGGCCGAGGTCGAATGCCCCGAGGGCCGACTCGTCAGGCGCTTCACCCTGGCGAAGCCCTTCGCCGAGGCCGACCTCCTCGTCGACCTCCCCCGCCTCAAGACCCACCAGCTCATGTACTATTCCGGCGCGGTGAAGAATCTCTTCGGCCTCGTCCCCGGCCTGCAGAAGAGCGCCTTCCACCTCCGCTTCCCGGGCCGCGCCGAATTCGCGGGCATGCTCGCAGACCTCGCCCTCGCAGCCGCTCCCGACTTCACCCTCATGGACGCCATCGTCGCCATGGAGGGCCCGGGGCCGAACAACGGCAGGCCCAAGGAGCTCGACCTCGTCCTCGCCTCCCGCGACCCCCTTGCCCTCGACTGGATAGCCTCCGACCTCATCGGTTACAGGCCCGAGACCATTCCTTACCTTGCCGACCTCCTCGGGCGCGGCGCGAGGGAGGGCATAGGCGCCGATGGCGAGGGGGGCCTCGCCTCGAAGGTGAGGGGCCGCTGGATGACGCGGCCCGAGGATATCGAGCTCCGGGGACTCAGGCTCGAGGATTCGCGGCCCGCGAACTTCGAGCTCGTCCCCGTCCTGCCCGCCGACGCGGACATCTTCAGGGAAAAGCTCCCCGGCTGGCTCCACCGCCTGCTCAAAAACGCCATGGTCCCCCGCCCCGTCTTCGACCACATAAAATGCGTGCGCTGCGCGGGCTGCGTGAAGATCTGCCCCGCCAAGGCCCTGAGCCTTGCCGAAGGACCGCAAGCGAAGATCGAGATCGACTACAAGGCCTGCCTCCGCTGCTACTGCTGCCACGAGATCTGCCCGGCCGACGCGATACGCCTCGTAAAGCGGCCTTTCTAGCCGGCCCTCTTATCGTCCCTCGCCGCCCCGCTGTATAGTCGAGGCACCGTGAACGAACCAGGATCCCTGTACGACAGTCTCGACTTCGGCGAGGACGAGGACTATCGCAGGCTCGACCTCCCGGCGCCAAGGCGCGCCGGAGACGGCAGCCTCGTCGTCGACGCCGCCTCGCTCGAGGCCCTCTCCCGAGAGGCCTTCAGCGAGATAGCCTTCCGCCTCCCGACCTCCCAGCTTGAGGGCTTTGCGGCCATCGCATCGGACGCTGGGGCATCGGACGCGGAACGCTTCGTGGCCCTCTCCCTCATCCGCAACGCCGCCGTGGCCGCCGAGGGCGTCTATCCCCTCTGCCAGGACACGGGAGTGGCCAACGTGCATGGCTGGCGCGGAGACTGCCTTTCGGCTTCTGGCGCAATATCGGATGCCGAAGCCTTCGCCCGCGGCGCCCGGGAAGCGTATGCGTCGAGGCGGCTCAGGGCCTCGGTCCTCGCGCCCTCGTCCTTCCTCGACGAGGCCAACACGGGAAACAACCTCCCCATCCATGCCGACCTCCGGGCGGTGCCCGGTTGCGCATATCGCCTTGTCTTCTCGGCAAAGGGCGGCGGCTCGATGAGCCGCACCACCCTCTCCATGGAGGCCCCTGCCCTCCTGGGCACCGACCTCCTCGAGGCCAGGCTCGAAGCCCTCGTTAAGGGCCTCGGGCCCTCGGCCTGCCCTCCCTACCGCATCGTCTGCGTGCTCGGCGGACTCTCGCCCGAAGAAGCCCTCGAGGCCCTCACCCTCGCGGGCCTCGGCCTCCTCGACCGGCTGCCCCGAGGCGCCGGCAACCCGGCAAACGCCCGCGCCGCCCCCGCGCGCGGAGCGGCGGCCGCCGCGGCCCGGCTCGGCGCGGGTGCCGCAAGCATCGCCGCCGGGGCCCCGGCCGGCGGAGCATTGCGCGACACCGAATGGGAATCGTACATCGCGGCAATCGCAGCGCGGTCGGGCATCGGAGCGCAGTTCGGCGGCAGCCACCTCGCCCTGGACGCGCGGGCCATCCGCCTTCCCCGCCATGCCGCGAGCCTACCCCTCGCCTTCGGCGCCTGTTGCGCCGCATCGCGGCACGCCCGGGCCATCGTCGATGCGAATGGCTTCCGGCTCGAGAGGATGGAAGAGGACCCCGCCCGCTTCCTGCCTGCGGGCGAGGCGCTCTTTCCCGGAGCGAAACGGGTCGACCTCGACCGCCCCCTCCCGGAGCTCGCGCGCGAGCTCGGCGACCTCGAGCCGGGCACGCCCCTCCTCGTCTCGGGCCATGTCCTCACCGCGCGCGACAAGGCCCATGCCCGCTTCCATGCCCTCATCGCAGCGGGGAAGCCCCTCCCCGGCTACCTCCTCCGGCACCCCGTCTTCTATGCAGGGCCCACTGAAGCGGCGCCGGTCAATGCGTCCGGCTCCTTCGGCCCCACGACGGCAGGACGCATGGATGCCTACATGGCCGAACTCACTGCCCGCGGCGCAAGCCTCGTATCCATCGCCAAAGGCTCGAGGTCGGCAAAGGCGAACGAGGCCATCCGCGAGGCGGGCGGAGCCTATCTTTGCGCGATAGGCGGCGCCGCAGCCCTCGCGGGACGCGACCACATCATCTCGAGCCGCCTTGTCGACTATCCGGAACTCGGCATGGAGGCGGTACGCCTCGTCGAAGTCCGGGACCTCCCGGTCATCGTGGGCAGCAACGCCGCAGGCAGGAACTTCTACGACGAATGCGCGGAGGTCCGCGCATGAAGTCGCACAGGACCTTCTCGGTTTCCTACTTCGCACTCTTCGCGATCTATGGCGTGGCCACGCCCTACCTCCAGATCCTCCTCAGGAATCTGGGCTACGGACCGGCCGCCGTAGGCCTCTTCCTCTCCCTTTTCGAGATCGTGGGCATCGTCGGCCCCCTCGTCCTCGCGCGCCTCGCCGACGGCATGGGACGGAGGCGTGAAGCCCTCGCCCTTTCCGCAGTCCTGATCCTCGTGTCCCTGCCGGGCCTCGCCTTCAAGGCGCCCGTCTTGGTAACGGGATTGGCCCTGGTCGTCTTCTCGCTGGGGCTCAAGACCCTCGTGCCGGTGATGGATTCCGAAGGGATATCCTTCGCCCAGGCCTCGGGCAAGGCGACGAGCTACGGCAGTCTGCGCGTCATGGGCTCGCTCGGTTTCATGGCGGCCGCCCTCGGCCTCCAGGCCTTCCCGGCCTTCTCGGGAGGTCCGCCCTGGGCCATAGCCCTGGCCCTCGCGGCTACTGCCGTCGTCTTCCTGGCCACCCTGCCCTTCCTCGGCAGGCGGGAAAGGCCATCCACTGCGGCCGCAGCCGACGCGATGGGCGAAACCGAGTCACCCCTATCGCCCCGCGCAGAGCCGGGCGCCGCGGCTGGGGCTGGAACGCGCACGGAGGCGCGGCGCTTCGACCCCGTCTTCGTCCTCGGCCTCGTCGTCATGGCGCTCGGGCGCTTCTCGATCGCGCCGATCTCCTCGTTCATCTCGATCTGGGCGAGCGAGGAACTGCGCTTCCCGGCCGTGGGCCTTGTCTGGGCGATAGCCGCGGCCTCGGAGATACCCCTCATGCTCCTCGCGTCCCGCATCATCCCGAAGACCGGCACGATGGGCGCCATAGCCATCTCGTCGCTGGCCCTCGTGGCGAGGCTCTGCATTTACGCCTTCGTGCCGACGGCGGCTGGCCTCATAATAGGCCAGCTCCTCCACTCGCTCTGCTTCGGCCTCTTCCAGCCGGCCGCCGTAGGCTTCGTGGCCGAGAGGGTGCCGCCCGAGCGCCGCGCCACTGGCATGGCCATCTATTCGGGCTTCGGCGTGGGACTGCCAGCCGTTCTCGGCAGCGCCCTCGGCGGCCTCGTCATCGAGGCGGCCGGCTACAAGGCCCTCTTCCTGTCCTTCACGGGCTTCGCCTTCGCGTCCCTCATCCTCTTCGCGATCACGCGGAAGCGCTTCTCCAGGGGCTGAGCCGCGCCACGCGCGACGGCGCCGGAGCCGGCCGGACCTCAGTCCGCCCTGAAGCTTTTTCCCTCGCCGGGCTTGAGCACGGTAAAGACGGGAGCGCCAGAGACGTGGGCGCCGCGTTCGATGCGGGCGAAGCGGCCGGCCTTGTCAGCCGCGTAGGCCCAGGCAATGGCCTCCTCCTGCGCCGCGCGGACGCGCTCGGGCGCGGGATCGCAGCGGCCCATCGCCTTCTCGGCCTCCTTCCGCCGGGCAGCTGGGAGGCGCCCGAGGATTATGTCGCGCACATCGCGTCCTATCCCGGAAAGTCCGAGGGCCAGTACGTCGCAGCCGACCTCGTCGAAGAGGAGCTCCATCGCCGTGCCGTCGAAGAGGCTGAAGTCCTCGAAGACGAACATGTTCCGCTTGATCTCCTCCGCGGTATCGGCGTCGGCCTTCTCGAGTTCCATGACGAGGCGCTTTTCCGTAAAGCGGTCACAGCAGTTCACGATCTCCGCGAGCTCCCTCATGCTGAGTTTCGCATCAAAGCCCTTCACGAAATCCGCTCCGCCCCTCGTCCTTCCGAGGGCCCTGAGCACATCCTCTCCCCAGCGCTCTCCCTTTCGCGCGGCCATGGCTATCCCCACCTGATCGGCAAGACCAATGGCCTCGAAGGCCGCGGCCGCGTTCCTGAACAGTTCAACCTTGTCCATGACATTCTCCTTGAGGCCGAGAGGAGGGACTCCGTGACCGAGGCGCGCAGCGGCGCGTTCAAGGTTTGCGGCGCCGCGCCTTGCAGCGCCGGCCGCGATGTTCGCGCCGGCCGCGCCGTCGGCTGCGGGTCCCATCCATGAAAGCGGCCTGTCCCTGAGGCCCTTTTCCCTGAGCCTCTCCATCGCCTCCCAGAGGCGGCTCCGCGCGAGCTTCTCGGGGATATCCACCACGAGGGCGATCTCCCGCACGGAGAGGCCCACCCGGTAACGGAGGCGCACGAGTTCGAGCTGGCCCGGCGAAAGGGCTGCGAGGAGCTCTGCGACCTCGTCGTCGGGGGCGCAGCCTGACGGCGAGGCCGAGTCGGTCCCCCTGCCGCCGGGCCAGACCGAGGCGGAAGTGAGGCTATCGGGATCGACGCCTGAGAACTGGGGGCGAAGGGCCCGGGCCCTCCTCCTCGACTTCACCTCATTGCGCGCGATGGACCAGAGCCAGGCCTCGAAACGGCTCGTCTCCCGAAGGCCCTTGAGGCCCAGGAAGACCTTGAGGAAGATCTCCTGGACCGCGTCCTCGGCCTCCCCCCTTCCGAGCTCGGAAACGGCAAAGCCATAGAGGGGGCCTTCATAGATCCTCGCGACCGCGTCAAAGTCCGACCTGCTCCCGAGCCTCGCGCCCAGGACAACGCTTTCATGTACTCTCATGACCTGTACCAACTACGACGCGGCGACCGGCGGAATGCCGGAAAAAATCGTGGCAAATGTGCAGGCCGGCGGGACAAGAGGCCTGCCAGTGGCCGCTAGGGCTTCAGGACCCGGTCTGCGAAGAAGAGGGCGCAGGCCATGAGGGCGTGGCCATAGGGCCCCGTCCCCATCTTTTCCCTCACCTCGGAGGCCGGTACGAGGACGGCATCGACTATCTCGTTGTCGTCGAGATCCTGGCCTCCGACCCGTGACAGGCCGCGGGCGAGGAATACATTGAAGGTGTTCGACATGAAGGCCGGGTTGGGCGAAACAGCGCCTACCTGGACGAGGCTTTCCGCGCGATAGCCGGTCTCCTCCGCGAGCTCCCGCGCCGCCGCGGCCAATGGCGACTCCCCCTCCTCGATGACGCCGCCCGGGAACTCGAGGCTCACCGATTCGGAGCCATGACGGTACTGCCGCACCATGAGGAAGGCGGGACCCTCGGGGCCTTCGACGTAGGGGACGACCGTGGCCCAGTCCGGAGACTCGAGGATCTGGAACTGGCCGATCCGGCCATCGGGCCCCCGGCTCTTCCGCTCACAGACCGTGAAGACGCCCGTTTTGAGGAGCTCCCTTTCGCCGAGCGCTTCCCACTTCTTGCCGCCATCGCCGTTGCCCGCAACCATGTTCCCTCCGTTTCGGAGGAAGGATAGCCCCGGAAGCTCCCCTCGGGCAAGGACGCCGCCTCGCGGCAGCGCCAGCCCTCGCCGGGGGGCGTGCTCGACTTGCGGAAGAGCCCGGCCTTACGTACTATAGAGTGGACTGGGAGGGACGTATGGAAGATTGGGCGCTTGAGTTTCCCGGGGCCGTGACGGTCTCGGACAAGGACTACACGATTGTCTACATGAACGACAAGGCGGCGAAGACCTTCGAGAAGGACGGCGGCCGCAATCTCCTCGGCCAGAGCCTCCTCGGCTGCCACAACGAGAAATCGAAGGCCATCATGCAGCGCATCCTCGAGACGGGCGTGCCCAACGCCTACACGATCGAGAAGAAGGGCGTGAAGAAATTCATTTACCAGGCGCCCTGGCGAAAGAATGGCAAGATAGCCGGACTCGTCGAGCTCTCGATGGAGATACCCTTCGAATTGCCGCACTTCGTGAGGAGCTAGGCCCCCGGGACGCAAGGCCGCGAAGGAACGACGACCTGGGGTCACACCCCGGCGGCCGGAAAAAGGGGCTGTCTAGGAAGTAATTCCCGGACAGCCCCTTTCCTATGCCCCTGTGGTCGCTGGGGGAATCAAAAAGAGCCGAAACAGTGGCATAGGGCCTCGAAGCCCTACGCCATTGCCTGCCGCATC
>Ga0209098_1000971_pt1 | contig 28877 bp, 28 predicted proteins | sample AD_JPNHW1_MetaG_FD_184429 | JGI IMG/M metagenome (GOLD analysis project Ga0209098, IMG submission 184429) | Active sludge microbial communities of municipal wastewater-treating anaerobic digesters from Japan - AD_JPNHW1_MetaG (SPAdes) (version 2) | ecosystem: Engineered > Bioreactor > Anaerobic...
ATTCGCATTGCGGTTTGGATCGTACTCGATGGTTTTCACAATTGCTGGGATGTTGTCTTTATTACGTTTGAAGTCGACAAGGCGGTATTTGCGCTTGTGGCCTCCGCCAATGTGACGGCAGGTGATGACACCTTGGTTATTGCGGCCGCCAGACTTGGTCAAACTGACTAATAAGCTTTTCTCAGGAGTGTTTGTTGTGATTTCACCAAATGTCGAGTTTGTCATGTTTCTACGGCTTGCGCTCGTAGGTTTGTAAGTTCTGATAGACATTTGTCTTCCTCCTATAATTTGGATATAACCAACCGGTTATTCCTTGAAGAGGTCGATGGCTTCGCCTTCTGCGATAGTGACCACGGCCTTCTTATAACCAGAGATGGAACCAGAATAGCGGGTTCCTCTGGTGGTGTCCTTGCTTCTCACGTTGCTGACTTTGACATCGACGACTTTCACTTTGAATAATCTCTGGAAAGCTAACTTGATATCAGTTTTGTTAGCGGCGGCAAGGACTTTGACTGTGACTTTGTTCTCATTTTGCATGAGAGCCATACTCTTTTCTGTCACGACAGGTTTGAGAATGACGATAAAGTCTTTATCAGTCGCTTTTGCGAAGTTTACGGAAGCTTTAGCTTCGGTTTTCTTTTTGGCTGCCATATTACTTCAATGCCTCCTCTGCTTCTTTCACTGCTTCTTTGCTCATGATCACGTGATTAACATTAAGTAAATCGACGACACTCACATTATCCGCAGTCACAACTCTTGCGTATCCGACGTTGCGTGAAGCATTGAAAATTTGCATGTCAATGTTTTTCACGACCACGAGGGTTTTAGAATCAGCCTTTAGGGCATCGAGGAAGGTGACAAACGCTTTGGTTTTTCCCTCTTCGAATTTGATGCTATCAACAACCTTTAATCCGTCTTTAACTTTTAGTGATAAAGCGCTCTTTAAGGCTAAGTTGTGTTCTTTTTTGTTTTGAGAAATCTTGTAGTTTTGATTTCCCACTGGTCCGAAGACCGTTCCTCCGCCAACCCAGATTGGGGAGCGGTTTGAACCAGCACGAGCCCGGCCAGTTCCTTTTTGTCTCCATGGTTTTTTGCCACCACCGCTGACTTCGTGGCGAACTTTTGTCTTCGCTGTCGCTTGACGGGAGTTCGCTTGGTCAACTTGAACGGCATCGAACAACGCTTGTTGGTGTGGTTCGACCCCGAAGACACTAGCATCTAACGCAATTTTGGAAACTTCGGCGCCAGTCATATCATAGACTTTGACGCTAATTGATTTCTTTTCTGCCATTTTCTAGTTCTCCTTCCGTCCTATTCAACTTTTGCTTCTTCGCTGGCGGGGACTTCCTCAACAGGAGCTTCCTCGACGAGGACTTCTTCTACAGAGTTGGAGTTTGCGCGAACGAGCAAATCTTTGATAGTTTTAGGATTCTTGACATCCTTAATCGCACTTCTGATTGTGACGATTGATTTCTTTGCACCAGGAATTCCACCTTTAATGAGGATGTAGCCTTTTTCAGCATTCACATCGACGACATAGAGGTTTAAGAGAGTGATTGACTCATTTCCGTAGTGACCAGCCATGTGCTTGCCAGGCATAACACCGTGGTTATAACGACCATTGTTTGCGAATGATCCTTGTCCGCGATGGTAACCTGATCCGTGGCCTTTAGGACCGATGGTGCCGTTCCAGCGTTTGATGGTGCCAGAGAAACCATGTCCTTTTCCTGTACCAATGACATCAACAACATCGCCTTTTTTGAATAAATCAGCAGAGATTGCATCGCCCATTTGGTAGGCTGACATCTCGTCTCCTCTTAATTCAGCGGAAACTTGATGTGGAACAGTGTTGGCTTTCTTAGCGATGCCAACTTCGCATTTGTTAGCGCGAGAGAGTTTCTTCTCTTCATAGCCAACTTGAACTGCCACATAACCGTGTTTTTCTAAGGTTTTAACTTGTGTGACAATGTTTGGTAAGACTTCCACGACTGATACTGGGTACATGGTTCCATCTTGCGCGAAGACTTGGGTCATGCCCATTTTTCGACCTAAAATAGCTTTCATTATGTCTTACCTCCTTATAGTTTGATTTCGATATCAACTCCAGATGGTAAATCGAGATTTTTTAATGCATCGATTGTTTCTTTCTTGGGATTTGTAATATCGATAATGCGTTTGTGTGTACGAATTTCGAATTGCTCACGAGAGTCTTTGTACTTGTGAACAGCTCTTAGAATCGTATAGACTTGCTTTTCCGTCGGTAGCGGAATGGGACCCACAACAGTCGCCCCAGTTTTTTTCGCTGCTTCAACAATCTTGCCAGCACTCAAATCGAGATTAGCATGATCGTAAGCTTTTAAGCGAACCCGAATCTTGGTAACTTTTGCCATGAAATTTCCTCCTATATCACTTTCAGGCTTTGACTTTTGTCCACTCTGCGCGAATTCCCTGATACCACTTTCATGACAACGCCTGTGGGTGTATCAGCAACCTCGCACATCAACGCGAACCGTCAACGATAAAAATATACTCTCATATGCGTGGGTGTGTCAATAATTTTAAATAAATTAATGTTCTCACTTTTTTGAACAAGAAAAGATTTCCCAAAAACCGCGAATAATCGACAAATTTATGAGGCCATTTAGACAAAAAAACCGATTTTCGGGATCGATTTTTTGAATTTATTTGTTGTTTTTAACTTTTTTCTCTTGGTACTTTTGGTAGGAGTAGATGCAGCCACAATATTCTTGGAAATACATCTGATGCTCTTTGATAATTAGCAGCGATTGCTCATAGCCATTATCCTTTTTGAAATCGGCAAACAGCCATTTGGTGTAACAATGATTCTTTTCGAGTTCTTCACCGATGCTGTTGATGTCCTGGGCGTTCTTGTATCGCGAGATCGTCATCACTGTTCCATAATAATCAAAGCCATGTGACTCTGCATAGTCAAAACCGGCAGACAATCTCTTTCGGAAACAAGCTCGGCATCTCTCGTGGCCTTCGGGCATATCTCCATATTTAATCAAGTCTTTCATGTAGGTTGCGTTATCATATGGCTCTTCAATCAGTTCAATATCACTGCCTATCTCCGCGAGGTATCTCTTCAATTCTTCCAAGCGGCGGATGTATTCCTCTTTAGGATAGATGTTGGAATTATTATACATCACCGAAATTTTGAAAAAAGGTTGAAGCTCTTGGAATGGAATTGTAAAACATGGCCCACAGCAAGTGTGCATTAAAAGAGTTGGTTTATTAGAAATATCTATCAAATCAAGGTTATTTTTAAGTATCTGTTGATAATTTTTCCTATTTCCCATAGATGAACATTGCGTCTCCAAAAGAAAAGAAACGATATTTTTCTTTAACAGCATGCTGATAAATTTGAAGCGTAAATTCTCGATCCATAAACGCCGAAACCAGCATCAATAAAGTTGATTTTGGGAGGTGAAAATTAGTGATTAAAGCATCGACAACTTGGTATTTATACCCAGGTTGAATAAAAATGTTCGTTAATTCTTTTGTAGGTTTAAACATTCCATACTTGGAATAGTTGGATTCGAGAGTTCTAACAGTAGTTGTGCCTATGGCAATAATGCGTTTCTTCTGCTCTTTAGCTTCATTCAATAAGCGAGCAGATTCTTCGCTGATCTCGTATAGTTCACTATGCATAATGTGGTTGTTTGTATCGGTGACTTTAACTGGCCTAAATGTTCCGAGCCCAATATGCAAAGTAATATCGACAATCTTCACGCCTTTTTGAAGCAACTGGGTAAAAATATCATCGGTAAAATGGAATCCCGCGGTTGGAGCTGCAGCGCTTCCTTCAAATTTGGCGTAGACAGTCTGATAGCGATCGTTTGTGGTGATTTGCTTTTTGATATATGGCGGCAGAGGCATTCTTCCGAGCCTATCTAGCACCTCGAGAAAAATCCCTTGATAATGAAACTTAAAAATTCTTAAGCCCTCATCTCTTACTTCAATGCATTCCGCAACAAGTTCGCCATCTCCGAAAATAACTCGAGAACCAACTTTTAGGGATTTAGCAGGTTTGCATAGGCACTCCCAATTATCTTGGACAATTTGATTTAAAAGCAATAATTCACTGTGGGCGCCAGTCTTTTCTTTAATTCCTATCAAGCGAGCGGGAATGACTTTAGTGTTATTTCTAACCAAGACATCTCCTTTTTGCAAGTAGTCCAAAATATTGTAGAAATATTTATCTTCAAAAGTTTTGTTCTGATAATTGATGGCCAATAATCGGGAATGATCCCTTAAGTCCATTGGCTTTTGAGCAATTAATTCTTCGGGTAAATCGAAGTTAAAAAGATTAATATCCATTAAAACCCTCTATCATCTCCGAAAGCTGCGAGATTAGCCTTCATGAAATCTCCGAAGCGGTCTTCTTTGATCGCTTGTCGAGCCCCCTCCATCATGTGAATGAGGAAACGCAAATTATGAATGGACAATAAACGTTTGCCAAAAGTTTCATCACACACATAAAGATGGCGCAGGTAAGCTTTCGTATAATTCTTGCAGCAATAGCAGTCGCATTTTGGATCGAGGGGAGTAAAGTCTTCTTTATATTTTTCGTTTTTAATGTTGACTCTCCCTTGCGAGGTCATCAAAGCTCCATGTCTAGCAAGTCTGGTTGGCAGGACGCAGTCAAACATGTCGATTCCGCGAGCGATGCCACCGAGTAAATAGTCTATTGACCCAACGCCCATTAAGTAGCGGGGTTTATCCTCAGGCAAGTATTTCACTGCATATTCAATCATTTCAAAGCATTTGTCTTTTGGCTCACCAATTGAAGTTCCCCCAATTGAATAGCCAGGAAAATTCATCTCCACCAAAGCTTCAGCACACATTTTTCTTAAATCTGGGTAATCGCCGCCTTGAACAATGCCAAATAAGGCTTGATCTTCTCTCTTGTGAGCACCTAATCCACGCCGAGCCCACCGAAGAGTTCTCTCAGTCGATTTTTTAACATATTCATAGCTGGCTGGCCAAGGGATACATTCATCAAAAGACATGATGATGTCGGCGCCAAGTTTCTCTTGAATCTCTATTGCTGATTCTGGAGAAAAGAAAAGTTTATCTCCATTGAGATGACTCTTAAAATGAACTCCTTCATCAGTTATTTTCCGCTTTTCAGCAAGGGAAAAAACTTGAAAGCCACCAGAGTCGGTTAAAATTGGGCCATCATAGTTCATAAATTTATGCAAGCCACCAGCTTTTTGTACCACATCAGGTCCTGGTCTAACAAAAAGGTGATAGGTATTGGCGAGTATTACTCCCGATCCGATTTGCTTGAGTTCTTCCGGTGACAGAGTTTTGACTGTTGCCAGCGTACCCACTGGCATAAACATTGGAACTTCAACATTTCCATGCGGGGTATGCAAAATCCCGTATCTAGCTCCTGTTTGTTTATCGATATGTAATATTTCTAAGTAAAAGTCTTTCATGTGCTCCACTATTTTAAACATTATCATAGTTTAAAAGCAAGGTTCTGATTAGCTCGTATCAACTTTAAAAAAGTTTCCTGCTTTCTCAAAATCATAAGCAGCACATATCCAACAATCATCACGGCTAATTCACCGAGCGCGACCGTTCCAGCATAAAACCAAAAGGAGGCTGGCGATGGAACAAAGAGAAACAGCATTAATCCGACAATTAAACCATTCACAACAATTGGATAGAGAATAGACACAAGAAGAATTTTGGAATAGCAAACTAGCAAACAAGCTATTAGGGTTGCCACGGTCCCAAACAAAATGTCAAAATACGACACTGAGGAAAACAAATTAGCTAGCAAGCAACCAATGGTTAATCCAACAACATAATCTTTGCGAAAGAAACACAGTAATACCATGATTTCTGCGATGCGAAATTGTATTGGTCCATATGAAAATTGGTAGGTTACTAACGTTAGCACGACATATAGCGCAGCGATAATGCCATTATAGGCAATATCTTTAATGGAAATTTTCAAAAATTTTTCCTCCTTGTTTTTTGAGTGGTTAGGCAAGGACAACACTCTAGATTTATTTGATTAGTTTCATGACAAGCGGGCAAATATCGAGAATCTTAATATCTTTGTTCAACTTTTGTTCAATGGTATTTGTCACGGCGATATCAACAATATTAGCTCGTTTGAATTTTTTGATATTATGATTGGAAAACACTGCATGAGTTGCCCCAATTAACACTTTTTTGGCTCCATGGTTATAGAGGAGATTGGCAGCAGAGATGATTGTTCCACCAGTATCAATAATGTCGTCAATGATGATGCATACTTTATTTTTAATGAGTCTATCATCAACAACAAGATGCTCTGCAACATTGGCCTTTGGTCTTACTTTATCAAGGATGACTTTGGTTCCGCCAATTCTTCCTACAAGGCTATCAGCACGATGGTTGGCGCCATGATCAGGGGAGACCACCACTACTTCGCTTTTAGAAAGATGATTCTCTTTCATGTAGTTTAAATAATACTCAGCGAATAAGTCGCTGGTCGTCGCATCAACGATGCTCCGTTTAAAAAACTTCTCGATATCTGGATGATGGAGATCAAATGTCGTCAGAGAATCGTAGTTAGCTGTCTCGATGATATTGCTGACTACTTCGCAGCTGACTGGCTCGTTAAACCAGCTCACTCTCTCTTGTCGAGAGTAACCGAAATACGGAATAAATAGTTGAATTGATTTTGCACCTGAGCGATTGACGGAATCGAGCAACAAGAGTAATTCAAAAATTCTTTCGTGGGCTTTTTTAAAAGTTGATTCGATAATAATGGCATCTTTGCCTTTGACGCTAGATAGGGTTTTAACTAAAACTTCGCCGTCAGCGAAACGGGTGAGAGAAATCCGGCCGAGCTTGGCATTTAATTTAGCGGCCAATTCCCGAGCTAATTTTTTATTTTGGGATAGGGAAAATACAATGTAATCTTTCATAACCTATCGATAATATTTTACCACAGTTAGGGCAATGCTTTTATTAATCAAAGATTGATCAACATCAGCTCTTTTATGATCAATATTAATTCCGTTCGCATCTAAGTATTTGGTAAATTCGCGGCAATAGAACCAATACCATATGCCAATCTTTTCAAAAGTTTTCTTCTCATCATATTTCTCAAAAATCTGCGGAATATAATAGAGCTTTTTTTCATAGTACTTATAGTTCTTTGGATCGAAGCTTAAGAGGATTTTGGCGTTTTTCATATACCAATTGTCGATAAAAATGTCATTAAAAAATTCTTCTGGAAGATCTTTTTCTAGAAGAACATCTAAAACAGTTGGTCCGGGAATAAAATCGACGGCAACAATGTGCTTTTTCTTATCGTGACAATAAATTTTTGGGGAGAGGATTCCCGATACAGACAATTTGTGAGCGGAGTCGATGTATCGCTCAAAGCCATCTTCATCATTGCCAAAATCTTTCAAAAAATAAATTTTGTTTTTCCGACTGACTTTTTTGCTTCGCTCTCCTAGAGACTCAATGACATCAAAGAATTTTCGTCTAATTTCTATTTGTTCAATCATAACGCAATTATTATATGTTATTTAATTTATTAAACAAACAGGATTTTCTTTAAAGAAATCCCACTTAATGTGCTAGTATTTATTTACGAGGCTTTTTTATGAAAAATGTAGAGCGTTTTATACGATATGCCAGAATCGACACTCAAGCGGACGACACGAGTGAGAAGGTTCCTTCAACTGACAAACAAAAAAATCTTTCGATTTTGCTCGTTAAAGAATTAAAAGAATTGGGGCTAGATGATGCCTATATCGATGAGCACGGGGTTGTTTATGCTCATTTAAAAGGAAAGGGAGACAAAATAGGCTTTAATGCCCATGTCGATACCGCTCTTGAAGTCACTGATGAGAACTGCGAACCTAAAATAATTAAAAAGTATGATGGAAGCGATATTCCTTTGAATGATGAATATGTTTTATCCAGCAAACAATTCCCCACATTATTGGACCATGTAGGAAAAGACTTGGTAGTTACAAGTGGCAACTCATTATTAGGAGCTGACGACAAGGCAGGAATCGCTATCATTATGGCTGCCCTTGAATATTTCCATAAAAATCCAACAGTTAAGCACCACAACATTTCGGTTGCTTTTACTCCTGATGAAGAAATCGGTCTTGGAGCGGCGCATTTTGATTTGAAAAAAATGGATGCTGATTACGCTTTTACAATAGATGGAGACTTCATCGATTCAATCGATTATGAAAATTTCAATGCTCAGTCCGCCAAAGTTCACGTTCGAGGAGTAGCTGTTCATCCAGGAGAAGGAAAAAACGCTTTGATAAACGCAATCCTTGTTTTGCATGAATTAATATCAGGTTTGCCCATCAAAGAGACACCTTTTGACGCAAATGAAGATGAAGGTTATTGGCATATCACTAGTCTTAATGGAACTAGCGAGTATGCAGAACTAGATATGATCCTTCGTGATTTTGACAAAAAACAATTGTTAGAACGATCGTCATTAGTTAAGAAATTAGCAGATCAATTGAAAGCAAAATATCCTAAGATTTCGATTGATGTCATAATCAAAGATCAATATGAAAACATGAAGCCTTTTGTCGAAAAAGATCCTCGGCCAGTGGAGCTAGCTAAAAAATGTCTCCTGAAAAACGGCATCGCTCCCAAGAGCACTAAAATCCGAGGTGGAACCGATGGAGCAGCATTCTCAAAAATGGGATTAGTTACTCCAAATTTAGGAACTGGAAGTTATAATCATCATGGACGTTACGAATACTTGGTGATCCAAGAGTTCGAAAAGATGATTGATATTGTGATTGATATGATGAGGCTATAAAAATGGAAAAGAAAAAAATTATTCTCGATTGTGACCCAGGCCACGATGATGCTATTGCAATTCTTTTAGCGGGTTTCTCACCAAAGATTCATTTGTTAGGAATCTCTGTTGCTTCAGGAAACCAAACTATTGAAAAGACCGCTCGTAATACTTTGAATATTTGCCGGTATTTTAATATTGATGTGCCAATTGCTGTTGGCTGCTCTCGCCCGCTTGTGGCTTCGCCAATGATTTGCTCGCAAATCCATGGAGAGAGTGGACTTGATGGCTTTGACTTCCCGGTTTACGAACAAAAATTTGATTCTAGGCACGGAGCTCAGCTGATTATTGATTTATTAAAGCAAAATGAAGATGTCACGGTCGTCACAACAGGACCAATGACTAATTTAGCCCTCGCATTAAGACTCGCTCCAGAAATCATTCCTCATATCCACGAAATTATTTTCATGGGTGGCTCAGTAGACAATGGAAACGTTTCTCCAGCTGCCGAATTTAACATATTAGTTGATCCAGAATCCGCCCATATTGTTTTGCATTCAGGCATTCCTACAAAGATGGTTGGACTTAATGTCACACGAAAAGTTTTAGTGACTGATGAAATTATCAACAAAGCCTCATTGCTTAACACTAAGGCTTCAGTTTTCTTCACGAAACTAATGCGTGTTTTCTTGGACAACCAAAGGAAAATCTTCCAAGTGAAGGGAGCCCCATTGCATGACCCGGTCACCATCGCTTCGATAATCGATGAATCCCTAGTTAAATTCCAAGATATGAATGTCGAGATCGATATCTCTCATGGCAGCAGTTATGGAAGAACCAATTGCGATGTCTTTAATTATCTGCATGCACCTCAGAATTGCCAAGTAGCAATGGATGTCGATGTAGGTAAATTTTGGAGCATCATCAATTCCTGTTTAGGAGGAAAATCTTATGAGTAAAATACTTGTCATCGGCAGTCTTAGCATTGATAATGTCACCTATACTAAGATTCTTCCTGGGCCAGGCACTACTGTAATTGGAGAATCATTTCTTTCAAACGTCGGAGGAAAAGGCGCGAACCAAGCGTGCGCAGCGACATTTTTGGGCGGAGATGTTACATTTTTCGGCTCTATCGGAAACGATGGTAATGGAAAAGTAATTTCAGAATACTTAAAATCTCTGGGAATAAAGGGTGTCCTTAAAAAATCCAAACTGCCAACTGGGGTAGCCACTATTACTCTCGACACTAAAACGGGAGAGAACCGCATCGTGATTGTTCCTGGCGCAAATATGGATATCACAAAAGCAGACATCGAATATATTTTAAGTAAAGAAACGGATGCAAAATTTTTGTTAATCCAATTAGAAAACCCTGTAAAAACCGTCTGTTTTGCTTTAAAAAAGGCGAAAGAACTTGGACTAACCACTATTTTGAATCCTGCTCCTTTTCATGAATTACCTGAAGAAGCATTTCCCAATATTGATTATTTTGTCCCCAATGAGCACGAGCTTGCCAGTTATGTTGGTAGTCAAAATACTAACTATCAGGAAGCCGCAATCCCCTTGCTCAAAAAAGGCATCAAGAAAATTATTGTAACCTTAGGTCAAAATGGTTCAATGCTTATTAGCCACGACCAAATAAAGCATGTTAATCCTATTAAAGTTGAGGCGGTGGACACCACAGCTGCCGGCGATAGTTACCTCGGCGCTCTCGTGACTGCATTAAGCCAAGAAAAAACCATTGAAGAAGCTATGGAATTTGCAACTCGCTGTAGTGCAATTACTGTCACTCGCAAAGGAGCAATTACATCACTTCCAAAATTGGGGGATCTCAAATAATTATTTTTCTAAAATTATTAATGCTTTTTCTTTAAAATTATCCCCTCCGAGAAAAAAGCTTCTCGAATGGGCAGCATCAGGAACAAGCAGTAGGTATTTTTCTGATGAGCAAGCATCGAAATTGCGTTGGCTCATGAAATAAGGAACAAAATTATCTTTCATTCCATGCGCGAAAAAAATCGGCATTTTACAATCCACCAATATTTTTCGGGTGTCAACTTTTCGAATATTAACTCTTAAAACCAAACTTGTCCAAATTCCACATAGCCAATTTAAGAGAGGGACCACAAAAGCTCCTTTGTGCTGGATGATCATGTGCTCCATTTGTTTATAGGGACTATAGAAGCCGCAATCAGCTATCACACCTTTTACGCGATTTGGGAAAGGTTCTTTTAATGACAAAAGAACGCTTGTGGCCCCCATTGACATACCCCACAAATAAATGGAGTCATCATTAAGATTTAAAAGATATTCAACCCAGGAATGCACGTCATGCTGCTCTTTAACTCCCATAGTGATGTGCTTGCCTTCGCTCAAACAATGTCCTCTTTGATCGACTTCTAAAAAGCTGACATCAAGAGTTCTAAGCCATTCATTAACTAAGCAAAAGTCTCCTTCAGGAATACCACGATATCCATGAAAAAGCAAAATTGTCTTTTTAGCGTCTTTCTTGCGGAAATATTTGCCGTGCAACTTAATGCCATCATAGGACTTAATCCAAACATCTTCACCATTATGGCGATACCAATCCATTGAGGCGAGGGCCCTGTCCATGTCTTCCTTCTTTTCGTAGCGGGGAATCCACGGCTTTTTATCAGTGCACCAAGCACTTTTTCGGTATAGAGTCAGCCATGTTAAAAGCAAAGATAAAATCAATAGTAAAAGGAAAGGCAAAATTATCAATCCAATAATTAAAACCCAAACCCACCAATACATGGGATTATTATATCTCGCTATTTAATGCTTCAAGAAAAAATCCGCGACCGCTTGGTCGTACTCAAGAAGATTATTAAGCCTTAAATGACTATGCGCTCCATTTTCAAACCATACGATTTGTTTATTCTTGCTTCCGCAGGATTTAAAGAGCAACTCACTTCTTTCAGGGAGGGAATAGATATCTTTTTTTCCATACAAGAAAACAACTGGAATTGTAAGTTCTGGCAAGTATAGATACGGGAATGATTTATTGATTGAGACACCAGTTTTAACTCTAAACCAAAACCAAATTAGATTAAAAACGGGGAATAGCCTATGGCCAAGGGCCACTTGGTGATTGGCGAAGGTTTCTTTGAAACTATAGAATAAACCGTCGAAAACAATACCTTTAAAATATGAGGGCGATTCAGAATTAACTGCAGCCATCAGAGCTGCTGATCCGCCGATGCATATGCAATGAGCGTAGATGCCTTCTTGTCCTTTTTCATCGTGAAGAAAACGAATCCACGCCATAACATCGCGGCTTTCAAAAATGCCAGCTGTATTATATTTTCCATCGCTTATTCCATGAGCGCGTGAGTCGATGACTAGAACATTTATGTTCAATTCATGGTATGGTTCAGCATAGAAGCAGCTGTACCTTAAACTCTCGCAGCGCCCTGGCATAATAATCACGGTTTTTTTGCTTCCGAAATTGTAGAATTCGCCATAGAGGTTTAGATTGTCATTAACGATATGAACTTCTTCTTTGTATTGCTTTTCTTTTTCCGCCCAGGTTAGAGAAATGTTCCACATTTGCATCTGCTCTTCATTTTCTGGAGCTGAGCATGCTCTGCCCCATTTATTTTTTGAAGTTCTGACTAATTGTTTGGAAAATATGATATAGGCGGTTATGAAGACCATAATGACACCTGAAAGCAGGGCAAAAACAGCCACCGAGCCTAAGACGATTAATAAAATCCAATACCATTCCATAATGAGTGTAAGAATTGAGTTACTTGCTTAAAATACTTTTGAAAATCTTTTGCTCTTCAGCGCAATTCTCGCTTATTTTATTTCCCAAATAGAAGACTGCGGCTAAACCTGGGCCAGTATTGACCGCGCAGGTCTCGCCCATAACATTAAATAAAATAACTTCAGGATTATATTTATCTTTGATAATTTGGCGAATTTTTTCGGCTTGTTCAGGTCGATTAGAATGAACGATGGCAAATATTTTTCCTTTGGGATCGCCGATGGTTGCTTCGACATATTTTTCAATCAGCTTATATGACTTTTGATAGCCTCGCCCTTTTCCTAAAACTTGGGGACGCCCAGTTTCGTTGCAGAAATCCGCCATTGGTTTAATGCCAATCATAGAGCCTGCGACAGCGGCCATTCGATTGATTCTTCCGCTTCGATATAGAAAGAATAAATCATCGAGAATTCCAATTTGGTGAAGGCTCATCTTTTGCTCTTGCAGCCATTCAAAGGTCTGATCAACAGTTTTTCCCTCTCGGCGTAGCTTTGAGGCATAAACCGCTAATAAGCCGACGGCAATACTATATCTTTGGCTATCGACAATGAGCATTTTCCGATCTGGGTATTTTTCTCTTAATTCTTCTTTCGCGTTAATGAAAGCGTGATATGTCCCTGACATTCCAGAAGACAGAGTGATGGCTATAATGTCTCTGCCTTGTTTGAACTCTTCTTCTACTCGGCTGGCGATAGTGAAAGGATTGGGAAGCGAAGTCTTAAAATTATTCTTTTTGTTGCTTAACTGTTTGTAAAATTCTGATGGGCTGATGCGCTTCCATTCGACATCGGCATCATAGGATGTCTTGTCTGGATAAACAATCGAGCCGAGAATGGGATATTCGATTCCATATTTGTCCCGATCACCTTTCGTCAAATCAAGGGATGAATCGGCAATAATTGAGAATGGTTTGTTTTGCATATTTTGAACCTACCTAATACCTGATGGTATTTAACACATGAAATGTTATCACATATAAGCGAAAGTGTGTATCTTTCGCTGAGGCTTTCTAGATTAATTGAGATACATTGGTCAATGGAGTCAATATCGTAATGAGAGGGAACAAAGTTTTTATCATCACTTTTTTTAAAGGCGCATTCCTTGATTGACCACATTTCTAAGAGTTGCTTTTCGCTGAGATTTTGATATTTTTCTTTCTCCTTTTTTGAAAGAATAATCGCTTTAAATTTCTCGGCATCTTTGACTTCTTTAATTCTTTGAACGTCGACGCCTAGAGGAGCATCGCCCACCGCCACGACAGCAATGTTTCCGCTGTGAGATAAGGAAAAATAGCATTCGTTTAAAACCCATTTCCCGTTCTTTCTTTTCTCAAAAGCAAGATTCTTAACATCGAGATTAAAGCTGTGCTGAAGAGCACGCTCAAGCAGCTTCCAGACATAAAACTTTTGGTCCTTAATGTCTTGGTTTTGACATTTGTCTATTTCTTCTCTTCTTTGAAGACAGGCGATGCTATCATCGCAAGGAAAGGGAAATACTGAGATATAAACATCGCAAATTGACATATTATTTCGCCTTCACTTTTTCGAGATATTCGCTTTGCATTTTGCTTTCAATCTCAAAGAGTCTATCAGTGACTTTTTGAAGTTTGCCTACGGTTGGAGAACCCTCAAAATAATCCCTTGGATAAAAGGGTTTGCCGATATAGAGATGGAAGCGATGGAAGAAGCCTTTTTGGCGATATAGAAAGCAAGGGATGATAGGCCGATTAGCTTGAACAGCCAAAAAAATTGATCCGCTTCTAAATCCCTTGACTTGCGGATTTTTTTCAAAGTTGATGTGACCTTCTGGAAATGTTAAAACCACATAGCCATATTGAAGCCTAGTCACGCAGTGACGGATGGTATCAAAGGAAAGCTTGTCCGGATCGACTGGAAAGCAATTAACTTCTTTAAAAAACCAGGCTCCAATTTTTTTATTAAAAGCAGTTTGCAAAAGCATTGTGTGAATCCGGCGAGACATAAAGGCATATTGATAAATAAGCGCATCATAATAGGAAATATGGTTGCTGATTACCATTGCTCCATTTTTAATTTCTTTAAGGGTCGCTTTCTTATCAACATAAGTCTTTTTGGTTCGAAACATAAGCGCTGCAATCGGAGCAAAAAGCCATCGAGTGTGATCATAAAAAAGCCAGTGTAATGATAAGGTATGATGCCTTTTTAGCATTGCTGATTCTTTCGACTTATTTTTCATAACAAAAATAATTATAAATGTTATCGAGCGCAAAAAGAATAATCATCGAACTAATTGTGAGTGCGTTTTAGATACTTGGTAATCTGGTAAGAGATTATCACATTTAAAGATTCGCCTAATAGAAATGCGATGATAGCCGAGCCAATATCATCAAAATGGAAGGCAATTATTAGCAGAGAGAAGACGCCAAAACCAAACAATAGGCGAGCAAAAAAGAATATCAATTCTTTAAGTAAACGGTATCCGTTTTTATATGTAGGATAGATAACAGTCACAAAGGCAAATAAAAGTTGAAAGCCAACGAACTCCGAAATAACAAAGTTTAGCAGAGGATGCAATGGCGTCAACGATGAGATAAGGACGAATGACGCAACCATCAAAAGCAAACTCGTGAGAGAGATAATCGAATGAGAAAATATTGTGCATTGAATTCTAAAAGTATCCAGGAAGGGAGAAAAATGAGACGACTTGTTATCGTTTAGATAGATGGTTTCAATTTTCAAATATTTAATCGGATAGTGGCGCAGCTGAAAAAGCATGAGAACATTCATCTCGTATTCGTATTTTTGGCCAGAAATTTCTAGCATTTTCCCGAAATATTTCCGTGAAAAACCCCTTAAACCGCATTGATCATCAGGAATATATTCCTTTGTGGTAAGAGATCTAGTTATCTTGGAAAACGAATTTCCAAATCGGCTTCTAAAGGGAACATTTTTACCAAAATGTCTCACGCCGAAAACTAAATCGTTAGTCTTTTTTAGTTCTTGATATACTCTATCGATATCATTGCATGAGTGCTGCCCATCTCCGTCAGCGGTAATAATATAGTTGATATTTGGCTCGTTATTTCGGATGTGTTCAATCCCATATTTAAGAGCTGCTCCTTTGCCCTTGTTTTCATCGTAGCCAATGACGATGGAGTTTTCTTTAAGAAATTCAAAAATTGAATCGAACGAATTATTCGATCCATCATTAACAACAATTGTAGGATAGCCAATATTCTTTAGTTCTTTAACTAAGTTAATGATTTCTTGATCAGGTTCGTAACTGGGTATCAATACAATGACATCTGTATAAGCCATAAAGACATTTTAGTGAATAATTAGAAATAATGAAACAACGTAATTTAATAATTTTCATTGAATATTAAAATGATATAATTAAAACATGAACGTGCTGTTCTTATTAACCCCAAAAATCAATGTCGAGTTTCTATACGATACTTTTTCAATTAGGCAGGCTCTAGAAAAAATGGAGCACCACCGATATTCGTCAATTCCAGTGATCGATAAGGAGGGGCATTATATCGAGACATTATCCGCCAGTGATTTTTTGTGGTTCATCAAAGGCCGAAAGCTCACTCTTGAACAATGCGAAAAGATTTCTATTAAAGAAGTAACTCCCTACCGATCTGACACATCGATCAGAATCGATAAAGATGTCGACGATTTAATCGACTTGATTATAAATCAAAATTTTGTGCCTGTCGAAGATGATAAGGGAATTTTTATTGGCATTGTCACTCGAAAATCAGTGATGGATTACTTGGTCAAAGAAATTAGGCATTAAGCACTATACAATTGAGAATAGAAGGAAGACTGCGTAAAGCGGTATTCTTTTTCTAATGTGGCACTCACAATGGTACCGTTATAAGAATAATTAATTGTTCTACCTTCGAATGTTAAAACTGGAGAACTGCTCGGCGTTTCAAAGTTAAAGTGAGTTGTGCCATTGACAATGTTGCAATAGACATTGGTTGTGGCCGCCAAATAACGAGCTAGCGATGTCGCGTTTGGATGTTGGTTTGTAACCGTGACATTTGCATTGTTCTCGCTTCGATTGTCGGTCACGATGGCAGCAGAAATAAAGACATAGTCAGGCGCGAGACCATTAATCCAAGCATCGCTATTGCTTCCATGAGTATTGCTGCAGTGATGGTTGGCTTTTACGATATTGGTTGTTGAGTCGCTCCAAAGACCTTCGCCTGAAGGACCATAGGTATCAATTAAATATGTTTCAGGAGTTCCGCCAGTTGAAGAGGAATTAGTGAGATCTCCGCAAGACATTATTCGGGTATCGCCAAAAGAAAATAAAGTGCACACCGATGATTCATTGGCATAATCTGAAGAAATTGTTTCTCCAGCAGCGGTATAGGCATTTGAATTTAGAAAATGAATATTCACATCTCCGCAGATATTAAATATGTTGGGATAATGAGATGTCGAGTTGTTGACCATCTCGTATATGCTGTAATAGGTCGCTCCCTGCGAGATGTAATACTGGCGTGCCGTGACATAGTTTGAATAGACAGTAGAGGAATAAGTACCGCCAAAGTCGACGATATACTTTATGGATGTTATACCCGCACTGACCATCGCTGAATAATCAGAGAGTCCGCCTAGGTGATCGCTATGAGGGTGAGTGACAATAAGAACTTCCAAGCAATTATCAGTGACATATTCACTCAAAGCGCTCATCACATTGCTCTTGTCTCCAATTTGACCGCCATCAACTAGCACTTCAAAGTTGCCATAATCAAAGATTAAAGAGTCGCCATAGAGCTGAACCATTTCTAAATAAGTAAAGCTAATTTGATCTTGGCTACCAGGTGAATAGATCGGACCTAAAACATCTCCATTTAGTGTTGGATTTTCAACAACGGATCCTTCGGTAGGAGTCGTTTGTTCAGCAACAGTGATTGTTTTGGTTCCTACAATGCCGCTTCCATCCTTGGCGGTGGCAGTGATAGTCGCTTCGCCAACAGCGCTAGCGGTATATACTCCTGTTTGGTTAATTGACCCAAGATTGGTAGACCATGTCACTTCTTGATTGTCGGCATTGGTCGGAGAAATCGAGGCAGTAAAGTTATAAGTACTTCCTTCGATGAAACTTGAGGAGCTGGATTCAACAGTAATTGCAGAGACTAGAATTGGCACATCAGCGACGTACACGAGAGTACTTCCGCTTATTCCACTAGTGTCCTGAGCAGTCGCGGTGATTGTAAAAGTTCCAGCGGTCGTCGCTGAGAAAAGCCCAGAAGCACTAATTGTTCCTCCGCCAGAGGTTGACCAAGTGACATTTTTATTAAAAGCATTAGATGGAGTTACCACAGCAGCAAACTGAACGGTGCCTCCTCGATTAACACCGGAATTCGTTGGAGCGACTGAAATCCCACTCACTAATATGTTCGAGTGCTCGGATAAGCAACTCGTATCATAAAGGCGAATTTGATAGCTAGAATTATAGATTGCTAAGATACCTGTGAAATCGATTAAAGTCGAATTGTTCATATAAGTAGTCAACTGCGATGTCAACCCGGCATAAGAAGAGCTAGAAATTCTTCCATTTATCGTTACTCCCTCATAGGAAAAGGTGATTGCTTTTCCAGAGATGCTAGCGACAGTCATTCCATTAAGAGAAATCAAACGGCCAACATTATTTGAGCTGCAAAAAGTCGCGAAATTCGAAGAGGAAACATATTCGGTGATTACAGGATGAGGATTGGTGTCCGCATAAAGCGTAGCGGCCGTGGGGGCTAGTTCAACTAGGCTATAGTAAGTGCTTTTAGTCCCTGTGACATCTACGACATTTCCGATGCTGAATCCCGAAAATGAAGAGCTGGTGGTATAGACAAAAAGACCGCGGTTTCGCGATTGAACAAAAAAGGAATTTCCCTCTAGAGAAGTAATAGTACCGCGAGTGGTATAACTCTGAGCATCTACACCTGAATCGACAACATCCGCTATGGAAGTGTAATTTTCCGGCATCTCGCAATCGTTTTCCCACCAAGACTTCTCGCTATTGTAGGAAACGCTTAAATGGAACGTTGGACCCATCGCAGCGGCGACGGTAAAAATCGATAAAAGGACGTATCCCAAAAAAAGAATTTTTTGTTTTTTCATATAACAAGTATATCTATTCTGCTTTTTGCCGACAAATATATTTTCATTTCGATGCAATTGTAAACTTTTTAGGCAAAAAGCGATTATCTACTACTCATATTTTTAAAGCAAAGTATAATTGACTTAGCAGAGATTATTTTTTAATAAGAAAGAAGTCACTTCAGTAAAAAATTATGCCTGAAATTCATAAAGCTCAAAAAAGTGATGAGCCATTCCTAAAAAGTCTCGAGGAAAAATGTTTTCCTTTGACCCGACAAGCCACTTCTGCATCCCTAAAACATAGTTTAAATAGCCAGCACCAAACCGTTCTCATCTTAAATACCGATGAAGGCATCTCCGCAGGAAGTGCCGTCGTTTTTAAATTTAAGAAAACCTGGAGAATCTATTCGATTTCCATCCTTCCAGAGTTTCGAAAACTAGGCTACGGCCGCTCAATCATGGAGCACATCATCGAAAAAGCCAAAGAAAATGATGTCCATAGAATTTCTCTTGAAGCCGACCATCACAACAAGCAATTAACATCTTGGTACAAGTCCTTTGGCTTTTATACCGTCAAAAGATTGAAAAACTTTTACGGTGAAGGCGAAGATGCCGAAAAGATGTTTTTGCAGCTGAAAAACGATGTTTCGGAAAAGGAATATATCGCCAATATTGCCGTCGTTGACCACGATCGCCCTTGGCTGAAGCAAATACCAAATCTCGAGATCGTTGACGTCAATCTATTTCTCAACGATGAGAAGTATCAGACCGCTAAAGATTTACGAGTTTTCAATCTTTGTTCCTCGCTAGGCTATCAAACTCTTGGCTACTACGTATCTTTGCTAGCCAGCGCTAGAGAGTTGCGACCAATACCTACTGTCGCCACCTTAGAGGATGCTCTCGATCAAACAATCACAGAGTCAATTGGAGAAGAGGTCTTTGATACCATTCAAGATACTTTCAAAGATACCGGTAAAAAGGAAGTGAACTTCCGCATCATATTTGGGCAGTGCCGCCCACCCCGCTATGAAAAATTAGGAAAAGCTATCCTGCGCTTATTCGAAGCCCCCCTTCTTGAAGTGACTTTTGTCAAAGAAAGAGTGTGGAAACTCAAGAAGATCCGCATTCTCACTTTAGATGATGTCGCCGTAGACGATAGTTTAATAAAAGATGCTAAAAAATATTTTTCTCACAACCGCTTTGCTATTTCCAAAATCAAGCAATATAAATTCGATTTAGCGATTCTCGTCGATCCAAAAGAACCAGCGGCTCCATCAGGAAAAACCGCTCTTGATAGATTCATTGATGCCGCCAAAAAGGTTGGCTTCTATGTTGAGTTTATCACAAAAGATGATTACTCCCGCATTCCTCAATTCGATGCCCTCTTTATACGTGCGACCACCAATGTCGATAACTACACTTACCAATTCTCCCGCTATGCGTATTCCGAAGGACTGGCGGTCATCGACGATCCTTGGTCAATTTTAAAATGCGCTAACAAGCTTTATTTCCACGAATGCATGAGGAGTCACAATCTCCCGACTCCGAAGACATTAATCGTCAGCCAGAATACACCAATTGAAAAAATTACTTCAACTTTCGATTTCCCCATCATTCTGAAGAGACCTGACAGCTCTTCTTCTCTCGGAGTATTTAAAGTGATCGACGAAAAAGAATTAAAGTTAAAGACCCGCGAACTATTTAAAACCAGCGCGTTGATCATCGCGCAAGAATATATTCCAAGCCCTTACGACTGGAGAATTGGCATCTTAGAAGGCAAGGCCTTGTATGCATGCAAATACTTCATGGCTCGAGACCACTGGCAAATCTATAACTGGAACGCCAGCAAATCACGCGCCACCGTCGGAGCTGTAGAAACCTTTTTGATTGAAGATGCCCCCGCCGAAGTCGTTGAAACCGCTCTGAAAGCCGCTAATGCTATCGGCGATGGCTTCTATGGGGTGGATTTAAAGTTTAAGGATGGAAAAGTCTACATTATTGAAGTCAATGATAACCCCAGCATTGACCGCCATTGGGAAGATGAGATTTTGGGCGACAAACTATACGTCCAAATTATGGAAAACATCATGTCGAGAATCGAAAGAGCTAGACAAGACAAAAACAAAAAGCAAATTTTGTAATCAAAATAGCGAAGATTGATCTCCATAAAAAGGTAAAAGGCACCGCTTTATCGGTTTGCCTTTTTTGTTGAACAAAAAGTAAAGCCACATGAGCAAAATTGAGTTTAATAAAATTGGCAATAAAATGAAGCAAATCTGTTAAAAATAGTTTCCGCAACCATTTTTTACATTGCAAAAATCAAAAAAATATATTGTTAGTTACGCAGTTATCATTATATAATGCGTTTAGTTTAAAAACAGCAACCATTAGTTGCGGAGGAACACTTAATGACATTAGCAGAAAAAATTACTCATTTGCGCATTGCTAATAACATGTCGCAAGAACAATTAGCCAAGGTATTAGGCGTCGCGCGCCAATCTATTTCTAAATGGGAAAAGGGCGAAGCTTATCCAACTGTCGACAAGGTTTTAGAACTCACCAAATTATTTCGCGTAACCGCTGATGAATTAATCAACGATAGCCTGGTTGTCAACGCTCACAAAAAAGAAGAAAAGGCTCCCATTCAAAACAAGTATTTCGGCACTGATGGATTCAGAGGAGAATCAAACAAAGATTTAACAGCGTTTCACGCTTTCCAAGTCGGACGCTTTTTAGGCTGGTATTATTCCAGCGCTCAATTTGCGGCCAGACACCCGAATGGAGAAAAAGCCAAAGTCTGCATTGGCAAAGACACAAGGCGCAGCTCGTACATGCTCGAATACGCATTGTGCTCAGGCATTACTGCTTCGGGTGCGGATGCTTACATCCTGCACGTCACCACCACTCCGAGCGTTTCCTATATTACTAGAACCGAAGGATTTGATTGCGGCGTGATGATTACCGCCAGCCATAATGTTTACTACGATAATGGCATCAAGATATTAAACTCCAAAGGAGAAAAACTTGACGATTCAGTCTCTCACTTAATTGAAAGTTATATCGATGGAAACTTAGAGGAACTCGGATTTAAAGGCGAAAAAGATCTTCCATACGCGATCAGAGAAAATATTGGTTCCGTCGTAGACCACGTCGCGGGAAGAAATAGATATATTGGCTACTTAATCGGCTGTTCTGCCTCTTCGTTTAGAGATATGAAAATTGCCTTAGATTGCGCAAATGGCGCTTCATGGATGATCGCTAGAAGCGTCTTCGCTGCCTTAGGCGCAGAAGTCTACACCATCGGATGCAGCCCAACCGGCTTGAACATCAACAAAGATTGCGGTTCAACTCATATCGAACTATTGCAGAAATATGTCGTTGAAAACCACATGGATGTCGGATTCGCTTTCGACGGAGATGTCGATAGATGTATGGCGGTCGACGAGAATGGCAATGTCGTCGATGGAGACAAAATTCTTTATATCCTCGCAAAGCGCATCTCTCGCCACAACTACTTGCACAATAACACGGTAGTTTCCACGATTATGTCTAACTCTGGCTTAACCAAGGCATTGAGAGATATTGGCATATCCAATGTCCAAACCAAAGTCGGTGACCGCTTCGTTTATGAGTGCATGATGCAAAACAATTATTGGCTAGGCGGCGAGCAAAGCGGACATGTCATCTTAAGAAAATATGCGACCACGGGAGATGGAATCTTGACCGCTATTAAAATAACCGAGGAAATGGTCTCCAAAAAATCAAGTTTAAGCAAACTCGCTGAACCAGTTCATCTATATCCACAAGTGCTGAAGAATGTCCGCGTTGTCGACAAGCGCGTCGTCGTCGAAAATCAATCGATTAAAGATCGCGTTCAAGAGATCAATAAAGAGTTGAATGGCAATGGCAGAATTCTTTTAAGAGAATCTGGCACTGAGCCGGTTATTCGCATCATGGTAGAGAGCGATAATGTCGAGCTATGCAACAAGTACATCGATTCCGTTTATAGCTTAGTCAAAAAAGGAGGCTATCTTTGTGAGTAAAATCAAGAGCGTCGACTTATTTAATAAAAGTGACATCGCTCATATCGACAATTTCATCTTCTCGAAAGAATACCCATGGGAATTGCTTGGTTTAATCAAAGATTACATCGTTTCTTTAATCAATAAAGGCATCCCTGGGTACACCAAGCTTAAAGACGATGTCTTAGTGGGGCAGGATGTCACAATCTATGAAACTGCCACCATCATCGGGCCTTGCATCTTAGGAAATCATGTTGAAGTTAGACCTGGCGCTTTCATACGAGGAAGTGTCCTGGTTGGGGATGATTGCGTCGTTGGCAACTCCAGCGAGCTTAAAAATTGCGTGCTGATGAGGCACTGCCAAGTCCCGCACTACAACTATGTTGGCGATAGCATCTTAGGCAATTTTGCTCACATGGGTGCCGGCAGCATCCTCTCGAACTTAAGAAGCGATAATAAACCTGTCATCATCCATGGAGATGAAGAGATCCCCACTGGCATTAGAAAGATCGGCGCGATTCTCGGCGATCATGTCGACATTGGCTGCGGAGCAGTCTTAAATCCGGGCACCATCATTGGTCAAAACACTCAAGTCTATCCATTAGTGATGACTCGCGGAGTGTACAAAGAAAATAGCATCGTTAAATCCACAACTGTTGTGGTAGAAAAAAATTGAGAAAAATAAATATATGAAAATCATTGTTGGAAACGAGAAGCACATCTCGAAGATGATCGCTGATGATTTTATCAGAGTCATCAAAGCAAAGCCAAGCGCTGTTTTGGGCTTAGCTACTGGTACCTCACCCTTGGGCGTTTACGCTAATTTGGCAGAGGCCAATAAAGCCGGTTTAGTATCGTTCAAAGGATGCACTACTTTCAATCTAGATGAGTATGTTGGACTAAAAGGCACGCACAATCAATCATATCGTTATTTCATGAATAAAAACTTATTCGATCACATCGATATCGACAAAAAGAAAACCAACATTTTATTAGGCGTCGGAGATTACAAGAAATTCATGGGTGAATACGATGGGATGATCGCAAAAGCGGGTGGAATTGACATTCAAATTCTCGGCATCGGCAGCGATGGTCATATCGCTTTCAATGAACCAGGAACTAGCTTTGATTCTTTGACTCACGAAACCGAATTAACCGCTCAAACTATTAAAGATAATTCCAGATTATTCAACGATATTTCTGAAGTGCCGACCAGAGCCGTTACCATGGGCTTAGCATCTATCATGAAAGCGAAAAAAATTGTCCTTATCGCTACTGGAAAAAATAAAGCTAAGGCTGTCTTTGGTTTAATCAAAGGTCCTGTCAGTGAAAATATGCCTTGCTCCATCCTTCAAAAGCATCCAGACTGTACTGTCTATGTCGATGAGGATGCTTATTCATTAGCGAAATAAGAAAAAGAGCTTTCTATAGTACATATTTGAGCCTTGTTAAACGCATAGCAAGGCTCATTTTTCTTTGCTCTTTTGCTCTGCTATTTTTTAAAAGAGCCAACTCGCCATAAAAATATCATCGCAACGATGATTGATAACGCTGGCATCGCCAAGATAGCGGTGGCATCGAGGATGGCTAATCGCATTGAACTAGTTTCGCACGATGCAAAAAAACTCCACCAATAATTATTTTGCACATGCGTGAATGTGCGCATTGTTTTTTATTAAGTTTCTGCACAGCGCGGAAAAGCAATGCCACCGGAGTGCTTTAATTGTGAAAAATGCTATATGAAAGATTTGCACCATAGGGCTCAATCATCACTTTTTAATTTGAAAAAAACAGGGCCTAATCTTTACTTTTTATTTCGAAAAAAAATTCTATTTTCAAGACCTTGTATCATTTGAAAACTCGCTATATAATAACTTTGGTCTCAAGGCATATCAAAAAACGCAATACTACTTAAATGTGTATATGTTAGTTTTGTAATGATGCCTAATAAAAGGAGGATGACCAACAATGAAAAAAGTCTTGTTAGGAGTTGCTGCAGTATTTGCATGTACAGTCGCAGTCTCCGGCCTCACCTCATGTGGTCCAAGCGCAGGTTCTGAATGGAAAGTCGCCATGATTACTGACTACGGCGATATCACCGATGAATCTTTCAACCAAGCCACTTATGAGGGTGCGAAGAGTTGGTGCGAAAGTAATGATGTGGAATTCACTTATTACAAACCAACCGACAATACTGATGCCGAGCGTATCAAATCAATCGAGCTTGCTGCGGACAATGGTTACAACCTAATCATTATGCCAGGATATGCTTTCGCTCCCGCTATCGATGCTACTGCGGAAGATTATCCCGAAGTCAAATTTGTCGCTCTCGACGTCGCGAAAGGCGATTTACTCGCCGCTCACTTTGGTGCAGACTACAACTACAACCCAGATGACCCATTATGGGCAGGCTATGTCCTACCATCAAACGTCTACTGTGCTGTTTATCAAGAAGAGTTAGCCGGATACATGGCAGGCTATGCTGCTGTTAAAGAAGGCTTTACAAAGCTCGGATTCCTCGGTGGAATGGCTGTTCCAGCCGTCGTTCGTTATGGCTATGGATTCGTCCAGGGCTGCGATGACGCCGCTGCCGGTGCCGCTATCGAAATCAAATACGTCTACGGAAACCAATTTTTCGGTGATAACGATATTACTACCTACGTTTCTAACTGGTACGCCAGTGGAACCGAAATCATCTTCGCTTGCGGCGGAGGAATCTATACCTCTGCTGGTGAAGCTGCCAGTAACAACGGTGGAAAGAAAGTCATCGGCGTCGACGTCGATCAAAAGGCTACTATTGATGGACAATACGGAGCAGGCACATGCGTCACTTCCGCGATGAAGGGTCTTGCCGCTACTGTCAAAGCTAAATTAACAGAAATCATTACTGAAGAAACATTCGTCAGCAAAATTGAAACCTTAGGTTTAGTCTCCGGTACTGATGTTGAAGCAAACTACGTTCAACTTCCTACCGCCACTTGGTCAATGACTAATTTCACAGTCAACGATTACAAAGCCTTAGTCGCAGATTTATTTGACGGGACAATTACCGTCTCTGCCAGCATCGCCGCGGCCCCAGAAGTCGCTGCAACTACCTCTGTAACTTATTTTGGAAATATTAAATAAGTGATCTTCTTAGGAAGGCAGGTTCGATGCCTGCCTTCCTTTTTTCATTTTAATTGCATGTTCGTTTGACGAACGTTTTGGAGTAATTATGGATAACAAAAATAATAAAATTGAAACGAATACGAATGAATATGCCATTGAAATGATGCATATAACTAAAGAGTTCCCCGGCATCATCGCTAATGATGACATCACTTTTCAAGTCCGAAAAGGTGAAATACATGCTTTATTAGGCGAGAACGGGGCTGGCAAATCCACTCTGATGAGTGTGCTTTTTGGTTTATATCAGCCAGAAAAAGGCGAGATTAGAATCGATGGTAAAACGGTTCATATTAATAATCCTAACGATGCCACTAATCTCCACATTGGCATGGTGCATCAACACTTTAAGCTAGTAGAAAATTTTACGGTATTAGAAAACATTATTCTCGGTGTTGAACCATTAAAGGAACTCCATTGGGGAGAAGAAAGCGCTTCGAATTCCAAAGCTAAAGCGTTTTTCAAGAAAATTGGGCGATTCCTTTCCAAAACATTCACTTGGGGAAACAAGCACATTACCATGTCTCTTGATAAAGCAGCAGCGAGCAAAAAAGTAATGGACTTATCCAAGAAATATGGTCTTAACGTCGATATTAATGCCAAGATTGAAAACATCACGGTCGGAATGCAGCAAAGAACTGAGATTCTCAAGATGCTTTATCGCGATAACGATATCCTTATCTTTGATGAGCCAACCGCGGTTTTGACTCCGCAAGAGATCGAAGAATTAATGCAAATATTGAGAAACCTCAAAGCCGAAGGAAAATCAATCGTCTTTATTTCTCATAAGCTTAACGAAACTAAAGCTGTCGCTGATCGAGTGACCGTCTTGCGCAAGGGAAAATATGTCGGAACTCGCGATGTCAAAGACATTAGCAAAGAAGAGATGTGCGAGATGATGGTTGGCCGAAAAGTTGAGCTCGAAGTCATCAAAACCGAAGCCAAGCCAACCAATGAAGTCTTAAGAGTTGAAAATCTTATTTGCGTCGATAAAATCCACCATCGAAATGTTGTTAACGGAGTTACATTCAACGTCCGAAAAGGCGAGATTGTTTGCATCGCTGGCATCGATGGCAACGGGCAAACTGAGTTAATTCACGGAATTACTGGGCTTATTCCTTTAAAAGAAGGAAAATTATTCCTCAACGGAGAGGATATTTCCAAAAAGACAATTAGGCAAAAGAACTTGCTAGGAATATCACATATTCCAGAAGATAGGCATAAGCATGGCCTCGTTCTTGATTATTCCCTTGAACAAAATTTAGTGCTGCAAAAATATTTCCTTCCTGAATTCTCAAAAGCCGGCTTCATCCGCTTTAAAAATGTGAGAGGATACGCTGCTAACTTAATTGAGCAATTCGACATTCGCAGCGGTCAAGGTCCAATCACTAAGACAAGAAGCATGTCCGGTGGAAATCAACAGAAAGCTATCGTGGCTCGCGAGATTGATCGGAATGCTGACTTGCTCATCGCTGTTCAGCCCACGAGAGGACTTGATGTCGGAGCAATTGAATACATCCACTCGCAAATCGTGGCCCAGAGAGATAATGGGAGAGCTATTCTTCTCGTCTCTTTAGAGCTTGATGAAGTGATGTCTTTATCTGATCGAATACTCGTGATGTACGAGGGAAAACTTGTCGGAGAATTTAAATGTGGCGAGGCCACTGCCCAGGAATTAGGCCTATTTATGTCTGGTGCGAAGACGGCAGAGATCAATGCCGTTAAATCGGAGGGGGAATAAGATGGAGCAGAGCAAAAAAATGACCTTTGGCCAATGGGCTAAACGAATGATGAAAAAGAATTCCACTCAAACAATCATTACCTCCATTGGTTGCGCCGTCGTCGGCTTGCTGGTTGGATTCGTGATTCTTTTATGCATTAATCCCAACAATGCATTCCAAGGAATACTTCAGACCATCCAAAACTTCTTTGCTTTTAAAAAGGCAGCAACTCAATTTAAGTATTTTGGCCTTACTTTAGCCAAAACCGCTCCTTTAATCTGCACCAGTCTAGCTATTCTATTCGCTTATAAAACTGGTCTATTTAACATCGGAGCTTCTGGTCAATACGTCATCGGAGTGTTAATCACTTGTTTTGCGGCATTGGCGTGGAGACTTCCCTGGTATCTCTGCATTTTGCTCGCCATGACTGGAGGAGCAATATGGGGAGGAATCTCTGGCCTATTGAAAGCCTACTTCAATGTCAACGAGGTTATTTCAGGCATCATGCTTAACTGGATCGCGCTTTACTTAACCAACGCGCTTTTCCAAGCCAACGCAGGTAGTGTCTGGGATTTAATGTTGGCAAAAACATACAAAATCGACAGTTCACTGCCTGGATTTTTGCCCACTCTAGGTTTGGATGAGCTCTTTAAGCAGCCAGCCTGCGGTCTAGGAATGATCATTGCGCCTGTCGTGGCTATCATCATTTTTATCATTCTCAATAAAACTACATTTGGATATGAACTAAAGGCCACTGGCCACAACCGTTTTGCGGCTGAATACGCCGGTATGAAAGGCAAAAGAAACACCGTAATAACTATGTGCATTTCAGGAGCTCTTGCCGCGTTAGCCGCTCCTTTATTCTATCTCAATGGTCTAAGCCAATGGGAAGTGCAAGCGACTGTACCAGCTCTGGGATTTGATGGCATATCAGCTTCATTCTTAGGCGGACTCAGCCCAATCGGAAGCATCTTCTCAGCCTACTTTATTACCCATATTATTGATGGTGGGTCCACCATCACTTCTTTAGGATATTCTCCGCAGACAGCCCAAGTAATCACTTCCTTTATCATTTACCTCTGCGCGTTCGTGCCATTTGTTAAATCCTACATTGATCGGCGTTTCAACATCAAAGAAATGCTGCTAACTGATAGCCTTCCCACTCGAGAAGAAACGCAACAAATGAATTCTCATGTCAAAAAACGAGACAAGCGAAAAAAAGAGCAAAAGGAGGACAAATAAATGATCGTTGTACAAATTATTGCCACG
>Ga0209098_1000974_pt1 | contig 28825 bp, 25 predicted proteins | sample AD_JPNHW1_MetaG_FD_184429 | JGI IMG/M metagenome (GOLD analysis project Ga0209098, IMG submission 184429) | Active sludge microbial communities of municipal wastewater-treating anaerobic digesters from Japan - AD_JPNHW1_MetaG (SPAdes) (version 2) | ecosystem: Engineered > Bioreactor > Anaerobic...
ACATCCTTTGGTAAAGAAGTTATTACATGTTCGCAAAAAGTAATAAATATGGTAATGATACCTCAGTTATCTATTGGCAAATAATATTTTGGCAAATAGTGCGGAGATTTAAATTTTAAGGTACTAATGATTATTTTTTGAACACAAAAAGAGCCCGTATATAATTGATAATACCTCGTTAAAGCATCTCACTTTTTGATATTAAACTCATACCTGTCATTTATCGTGGATGCGGAATCTACGATATTGGTAATTTTTATGACAGCATAAATACCGCTACCTTCTTTGGTAATAATAATATCATTAACACTCAGATTAGAAATAATATCAAGTTTCTGGCCGGAATTATAAGCGCTTGCTACCGACAGATCTGTTGCATTGGCATAATCATACCCGTTAAAAAGAACGAATTTATTGCCGGCAGGGGAATGCCATTGCAATGAGAGCGTTGAATCATTTTGAATAGTATCGTAATCTGCAATATCTAATAAATTAGCGGCAGCCGTTGCCGAAAACTGAACCGTATTCGTGTTAATATCAAAAGCATCATGTTTTCCTGAGTACTTTGAAAATATTGCACTCCCTGCATACTCGGTTAATAAAGTACTTACTGCACTGACAATTATCCTTGTAGCAGATTGTCCGATTTCGCCATCTTTATCATAGGCCGTATACGTAATAAACACAGACCCGGTAATGGTGTCGGGCACAACGTATTGATAGGTATAATTAAATTTCTTGATATTAATTGTGGTATCTAAAACGGTATATTTTGCCTGGTTTTCAACTTGAGTATGAATAGTAAACTTTACTAATTCATCATTGCCTCCGTCTGCATTGATTTCAAAAATCTTTATATCGCCCTGCTGCGCATTGATGTTAATATCTGACGGGCTGACCCACACTAAGGGTATAGAGTTTTCATCTTTTTTACAACCGCTTATGATCAACAAAATACAACCTGCAAGAAGCAATAAAATATTACGTTTTTGTTTCATCTGTTTGATTATGATAACCGGTGTACGCACGTCACACAATATGTTTATGTAATATGCATACACCGGAAATTAGTATTGGTTTTTTCAAAAAACGAAAAAAACTTCAAGAAAGATTCTATTTGGTTTTGATCTTAAAAGCTTTTGTTTTAACGATTAAAGTTCTTTTACTGCCAAGGAACGCTTGATCTTTTGTTTCTTCAAAAGAAATAGGGAGGACAAAATCCGCATCCGGCTTTGATTGTAAAGCATCATACATGGCATTATTAAATCCACGGTTCCAGAGCGATTGCAGATTAATACTGCTGAATTTGGCAACAGCAGTTTTATACTTACGCCCCCCATAAGGAATTCCGAGGACATAATTTTGCGTAGATGTTCCGGTAGCTTCGCCAATATATTCAAGGTCATCCATATTCAGATTGATCTGTAAACTCATTGGTGTAACAGGGGTTCCTTTTTTTATAGTAGTGCACGATGTCAGCGCCAGCGATAACACCGCCAACAACAAAAATATTTTTTTCATACTATTATTTTTTTATATAAAAAAATTATCATTTACCGAAATAAACATTTAAAACAACTCTGATATCATGGTTTGTGTTCCAGAGAGTTCTTTTTAAGGTTTCGTATTGCAAAAGATCCGGGTTGCCAAAAACATCATTAGCCTGAGTATAGAATTCCTGCTCATTTTCGATGTTGCCTACTTTAGTGGCTGTATTAACATGAGTTTTGCCGCCTATGGTCCAGTTGGAATTAAATGAATATTTCAGGCCTACCGATAGCGGTAAATGGGCCACAAATACATTTATCCCAATTACGCCGCCGATGCCCACCAGGGTTGTGTTCTGTTTGGCTTTATACCTGGAATAATCACCGTTAACCAGTTCCATGTTGTTGATATTTACTTTGTTCCCAAAACCCAGACACAAATTGCCTCCCATATACACATCAAAAATATTACTTTTCCCAAAATGGTATTCTGCCCCGGGGACAATACCATAGCGATATTCACTTAGTTTGCCTTCATTGTTCGATATGGCAAGCAAGGCCGTGTCAATGGTTGTTCCTACAGTATGCGCACTGGATTTATAGTACATCATGCCGATTTTTAACACGATATTGTCTGTTAAATAATACCTGTACGTAATATAATCATCAAATTGCAATATGCTATCCTTTAAGCCCAAACCCCATTGGCCGTCCACCATGAACGGGTAGGAAAAAGATAAGGACATGTCGTCGGCAACAGGCCTGGCGCCCAGCCTTACTATACTTGAATCATTTGTTCTTGTCGAAAGTTGCGCAAAAGCAACATTCGTAAATAATACTGACACTAAAATTAGTATTAAACAACTGCATTTTTTCATAATTTCTTGTTTTAATTGATTCTTCCTACTCTGTTGGCTTTTCGGTAACGCCCCCGATAATGTTCCTGATCGGGACAGGTCTGTTTTTTTTCCGCCGCGGCGGAGTGGTTTCCAGGCTCCACTTTTTTTAGCAACTAATAACCATCTGCCTATCTATGGAGGCTCCTGCGACAGACTGACTAATTTTTTTTTTACTTTGCCCATAATTTTCTATTTTATTCTATTAACTAATTAGAAATAATCTATTATGATTTCTATTATTTGTAGCGCTTTTACCAATAAATATATTCTGCTTTTTTTAAAACGCCAAATATATATCAAAAAAATACAAAACCCGTAAATAAAATTTTAAAATATTAACAAACCATTATTAATAAATGCTTTGATATACTAAAATACAGGAAGGAAAAAAACTATTGAACACGCCGGTTTTTGAGAATTGATTCGGCTACAAGAAAATCAAAGGGATAAGTGATTTTAATATTTTCCACGTTCCCATCAATTAGATGGATCCTTTCACCAATGGATTCCAGCACAATAGCATCGTCGGTAAATTTCTCATCAAAATTCTGCAAATATGCTTTTTTTATAAGGCCAGTCCTGAAACATTGCGGGGTTTGCACTTTATACAGCAGCCTTCTGTCTATGGGTTCATTTAATGGCCCGTCCTTTATGCGCACGGAATCTGTGATATTCATAACCGGGATTGCATTCCCGAAATAATCCGCATCATTAAAACCGAGCATGATCACCTCCTCCGAAACAAACGGTCTGACTGCATCGTGAATAGCCACAATTGAATTTTCTTCAGAGATTTTTGCCAGACCGTTCTTAACGGAATGAAAGCGCTCGGGTCCGGCATCGGCCAATATACAATTTGACACAGGAAAATCTGCTAATATTTTATCCCACTTTTCCCTCATTTTAGGGTTGATAACCACCACAAATTCAATATCTGGAACAGCTCGGATAAAAGCCTCTATCGTGTAAATGATCAACGGTTTTCCGCAAACATCAAAAAACTGTTTAGGCAAATCAGCATTAAACCGTTTTCCGGTGCCCCCCGCAACTATTATTGCAAATTTTTTCAATCGGAAAGATTTGTTCAAAAATAATAAAAGTCGTTCAAATAATAATGATTTGAACGACTTTAATAATAACGATGAAAAATATTAAATAATCATCATGGCATCGCCGTAGGTGAAAAAGTGATACTTTTCGGCAACAGCTTCTTTGTATGCTTTCATCAGGAACTCATAACCGGCAAAGGATGCCACCATGATCATCAGTGATGACTGTGGCAGATGAAAATTTGTTATCATGGCGTTAGGTACCCCAAAATCGTAAGGAGGAAAAATAAATTTATTTGTCCATCCATTGAAAGGCTTCAGCAAACCCGAAATGGTAACCGATGACTCAATTGCTTTCATTGTTGTCGTACCAACAGCACAAACGGTCTTCTTGTTTTCCTTTGCTTTATTCACAATTTTACAGGCTTGCTCAGTAATAATAACCTGTTCAGAGTCACATTTATGTTTGGTAAGATCCTCAACATCTATCGTGCGGAAATTTCCAAGCCCGGCATGAAGAGTTATCTCAGCAAAATTAACGCCCTTAAGTTCAAGACGTTTCATTAATTCGCGGCTAAAATGCAGGCCTGCCGTGGGAGCAGCAACAGCGCCCTCGTTTTTTGCATATATCGTTTGGTACCGTTCTTTATCTTCGGGTTCTGTCTGCCGTTTGATAATTTTTGGCAATGGCGTATCACCTAAGGATTCTATGATCTTTTTAAAATCCTCGTAAGGCCCGTCAAACAAAAAACGGATAGTCCTGCCCCTGGAGGTTGTGTTATCTATTACTTCGGCCACAAGTTCATCATTATCGCCAAAGTAAAGCTTGTTTCCAATACGGATCTTTCGGGCAGGATCAACCAGCACATCCCAAAGCCGGGAATCATGGTTCAGTTCCCGAAGAAGAAAAACCTCAATTTTAGCTCCGGTTTTTTCTTTCCGGCCATACAGCCGAGCAGGAAAAACTTTCGTGTTATTGATTATTAACACATCTCCGTCCTGGAAGAAATCAAGTACATCCCTGAAAACCTTATGCTCTATAGTTTGGTTTTTTCTGTTGAGAATCATAAGCCGGGATTCATCTCTCTGTTTCGCAGGCCTGTCTGCGACCAATTCACTGGGCAAATGAAATCTGAATTCGGATAATTTCATAAATTATAAATTAAAATATTATATGTTACAAAAAAAAGAGTGCAAATTTACACTTTTTTTTGCCCAAAGTCAAGTTTTTATGAAAATAAAATATACATATGTAGACGTCATCTGAAAATCAAAAAGAAAACATCTAAATTTTAACGATTTTTTTGAGACAAGTATTGTCTTTGGTGGTTATTTGTATGAAATAAAATCCATTTTTCAGGTCTGTAATATCATATTCGAAAGTACCTGAGGGGTTATCAACACAAATATCATTAATGATTGCACCTCTCAGGTCAAAAATCTGAATTCGTTGAATTTTTTGCCTGCCTGCATTAATGGTGAAAAATTCGCTGGATGGATTGGGATATATACTAAAGTTATTTTCAGCAGCATCGTCCTGCTCAACATTAACAATAAGGGTGTCCAGCACAGCTATGAGTTCCTTTTCGGGATCGAATGTGATTTGATTCGGAACAAAATTTAATTGTATGTCAAATGATTGATTGTTCATAGTATTATCGAATATGATCAGGGTGTCATTGAAATTATCTGAAAACCTTATAGGGACGGGTAATTCAAAATAGCTGACCGATGGATGCGATTGATTCTGAAAAAAAGTTATATTTACCGAACTGTCGGAACGGACTGTATTATTCAGAGTATATATCGGATAGCCCTGATCGTAGATCCAGTCACTGAAAAAATCAGTAAGATTTAGCCCTGATGCCGATTCTGCATGAGCTTTAAAGTCTGCGGTGCCGGCAAAACCATATTCCAGTTGTGAGTCGGTAATAAAATTTTTCAGGCAGGCAAAAAAAGCAGAATCGCCGATTTTTATTCTCAACATATTTAAAACCATCGAACCCTTTGTATAGGACAACCTACCGTCAAAGATCCTTGATACATTGGTAGTATCGTCACAATAGACTGATCCATCGGGCTGGGAGGTGATATAATTGACACTGTTTTGTTTCCAGTCGTACCAGTAATTGTTATCAAAAAGTAAATAATAAGTAAGTCCGGTAAGATAAGTAGCAAAACTTTCATTTATCCATATGTCGTGCCAGCTTTTACAGGTAACTTTATCGCCAAACCACTGGTGAGCCAGCTCATGAGCCATCAGTTCATAGCCAAAATTAATCAGAAAGGTCATGGTCTGGTGCTCCATGCCCCCGCCCCAGTTAAACTGTGCATGGCCGTATTTTTCGTCCAGATAGGGATAATCAGAAAACAAACTGTCGTATAACTGCATGACGGGTATCAGTTCAGGCGTATGCAGTTTTGCATTGACAGAATCTTCGGGATACACATAATTTAATATTTCCAGAGTGCCGTTCTGAAGCTGGGCGTAATCGGAGTATACGTAATAATTGGTAACTGCAATAGCTATCAAATAAGTGGCTATGGGATGTCTGTGCTGCCAATGAAAAATTTTATCAGCGCCTGCCACAGTTTCAGAAACAAGCCTGCCATTGCTACCAACCCTGTAAGCACTGGGTGTTGTAACATAGATATCAATGGAATCAATTTTATCGCTTAATGAATTTTTACACGGCCACCAGTCAGGGGCGCCAAAAGGTTCCGACAAGGTCCAGATTATCGGCGTTCCGGCATGGTAATCCTGAATGAACGAACCAAAACCCGCCCCCTGTGGAGGTGCCCCGTGATAATAAACACATATTGAATCTAATGTTCCCGCTGGTATACTGGTGGCCAGATCTATAGAAAAAGTATTCCCCGGGTGATTAAAAGTCAGATTGTTATTGTGATATTTTACACTGTCAACGATCATGACACTGTTCAACTCAAAAACTATCTGACTCAACGGTGAAACCGCGGTAAAATAGGATGTAACCGATCCACTGATATAGTTTACGGCAGGGTCTACAAACCAATTCATACGATGATAATTCAGGTCATAATTATCGCCCAATTTTGAACTTCCCATTTTCAAAATTTTCTCATGGCTTTTGGCTTCCTGTACAGAGATTTTTTTTATAAAATCCTTATCCGGCTGGCTTTGCGGAAAAGCGAAGATGGTAAAACTGAAGGCAAGCAGTGTGCAGTAAAATTTTTTCATAAAATAATTATTTTAGTTGTAAATATAAAGCATTTGTCCGTCGAAATTGGTGTGATATTGTTTTAATCCCAGCGAAGCCGGTCCATTAACTACCGAACCATCAATAATAAGATATTCAGAACCGCAACTTGCGCATTTCAGCATCAATCCAGAGGGTTCAACAGCTACGATGGCTGAATCAGCCTGCCAGTCGTAAGGACACGCCATTTCAAAAGCCATAAATTCATCAGTAGATAAGCGGTAAACTGTTATTCCCCGGTATCCTCCGGAAACATTGACCCACCCGCCGACTGAAGACAATTCAATATAAAAAGTTGATGAGATGTTCATGGAAAAGTTAACATAAACATCCGGAATCGGATCCTTGATATCTTTTTTACAGGAAAAAAAGATACACATCATCACGGGAATCAGAATAAGTCGTTTATACGGTTTGATTATTTTCATCAAAACAATAGCTGTAGTAGAACGTTATTTATTGTGGATAATTTTGTGATTATTTTATTTTTTTAATCCGTATGGTACAATAAAACTTAATATTTTTATCGTTTTAAACTTATTACAAAAGTAACCAATCTAAAATTAACGATGAGATTTTTCAGAAATATAATTTTGACATTACTGGTTTTCACTTTATGTATTTCATCTGAAAGTTGCAGTAAATTTCAGCAGAGCAAACGGCAGGAGGCACAACGGCGAAAACAGTTTGAAAAAGAAAAAGAACAACGTGACAAAGAAGCCGAACAAGCTTATGAAGATGCCATAAACCGTCATTATGCCATACAGGACAAAAACACAAAAAAAATGATGAAGCAAACAGCAAAAAAATCCGAGATGAACCGGGAGCACAAAAAAGACGGATTTTTCAAACGTTTATTTACACCAAAACAGAAAAAAACCAAATCCAAGAGAATTGGAAAATAAATTATTATCATGGACTGTTATAGGGGAAAAAGCCACAATCATCTACCAATGAAAATTTTATGGTTTTCTTTCTTCGCTTTTACTTTCATTTTTTTCTCCTTTGGCCAAAATAATCCGGATATCAATTTCGACAGGATCTCTTCCGAAAACTATATCGTGGCAAAAGGCCTTTCACAAAATTCAGCTTACTGTATCACCCAGGACGCAAAGGGATATATTTGGATCGGCACCTGGGATGGCCTCAACAGATTTGACGGGTACCAGTTTTTAACTTTTAAATCATCCATAACCAATGATCCCGGAAAACTAAGTAGCCAGACAGTTTATTCACTATTGACGGACAGTCAGGGAATTCTTTGGATAGGCACCGAAAAAGGATTAAACACCTATGACTCCAAAACCCGTAAATTCAAACAGTACAAAACCGACAAAAAAAATCCTTTCAGCATCAGCGGAGATACGGTATTATGCATCATTGAAGGGGACAGCAATTCGTTGTGGGTCGGGACCAGCAACGGATTGAACAAGTTCAATAAAACCACGGGGACTTTCTATCATTACATGCTCGACCCCAATAATGCCAACAGCCTGAGTAACAATAATATTAACTGTATCCTCGCCGATAAAAAAAACAATCTGTGGATCGGCACCAATGAAGGACTGAACGTTTATGACAAAAAAAAGAAGATCTTTGCCCACTTGTACAGTGGCCCTAAAGAGGCCAGTTCTTTACTGAATGATGTAATCCGGGATCTTATGCTTGACACAGATGGCAACCTGTGGATTGGTTCTGATGGCGGTATAGATGTTTACAGCCCCGCACAAAAGAAAATCATAAAAAAGTATTTTTATAATCCCTCACAAAAAAACTCTTTAAGCAACAACCAGGTAAGAACCATACTTCAAGATAATGACAGTACCATTTGGGTGGGAACTTATGGTGGGGGACTGAACCGCTTTGATAAAAAAAATGGCGGTTTTATTCCTTATAAAAATGACATCTACAACAACAGGAGCCTGAGCAACAATTATATAACCAACATTTTTCAGGATAAATCCGGAATAATCTGGGTGGCTACCTCATGGAAAGGCGTCAGCAAAATCGACAACTATTCCAACCGTTTCAACCACATAGAACACATGACCGAGAAAGAAAACAGCCTTAACGACAATAATGTCTGGTCGATATATCAGGATAAAAATGGCAGGGTATGGATCGCAACCGATAAAGGTATCAACATCTATGACCGCGAGTTGAACAAATTCAGTTTTATATTAAACAATCCTTTAAATCCCAACACGCTTCCCAGCAATCTGGTACGACAAATATATCAGGATAAAAACGGAACTTTCTGGTTCGGCACTTTTGATGCTGGTATTTGTTCATACGACCTTAACATCAAAACATTCAAACAGTACGCTAATGACCCCAAAAATCCGTATAGCCTCAGCAACAACAGAACCAATTTCATTATGGAGGACAGCAGGGGGAATCTATGGGTGGCAACAGACAACGGGCTCAATCGGTTCAATCGGGGTAATCAGACATTCCTTCGTTATGTCCATGATCCTAAAAATAAAAATTCCATTTCCAATAACACTATTTACAGTCTTCACGAGGACAAACAAGGGATTTTATGGATATGCACCCTCAACGGGTTAAACAGCTTCAACCCGCTGACCAATTCTTTTACGGTATTCAAAAAAGATCCGAATTCGAAAAACAACCTGAGTTCCAACAGGATTTTTTCAATCTACGAAGACCAACAGGGAGTGTTCTGGATCGCAACATTTGGCGGCGGTTTAAACCGGTACAACAGAAAAACGGGAGAAATAAAATATTATCTCGAAGAAGACGGCCTGCCGAATAATGTCATTTATAACATTTTCGAGGACAACAATAATAATCTTTGGATATCTACAAATTACGGGCTGACAAAATTCAATAAATTGAATGAAAAATTTGTCAACTATGATGTCAAGGACGGCATCCAAAGCAATGAGTTTAACAGGAACGCGGCTTATTACAACAAAAAAACAGGCGAAATGTTTTTCGGCGGCATGCAAGGGTTCAACTCCTTTTTTCCTGAAAATATTTTAATGAATAATTATATTCCACCGATAGTAATTACAAATTTTAAAATTTTCGACAAAACACAGGATCGTGAAATTTCAAATAACGATACAATATTTTTATCATACGACGATAATTTCTTTTCATTCGAATTTGCAGCCATGGATTATTCAAATCCTTCAAAAAATCAATATAAATACATACTCCAAAATTTTGATAACGATACCATCTTTTGTGATGCTTCCCGGCGTTTTGCCAGCTACACCCGAGTACCCCCCGGAACCTACATATTCAGACTGAAAGCCTCCAACAGCGATGGCGTATGGAACGAAGAAGGCATTTCTTTCACAATTATTATATCTCCTCCCTGGTGGCATACCTGGTGGTTTCGGATTGGCTCGGGACTGCTGATCGCTCTGATCGCCTGGTATATTATTTTTCTGAGGCTTCGTAACATACGCATTCGCCACGAAGATGAAAAGCGCATCCTAGAAATTGAAAAGCAGATGTTTAGCCTCGAACAAACCGCCCTTCGTTTACAAATGAATCCTCATTTTATCTTTAACTCATTAAATTCAATTCAAAGTGTTGTTATTGCCGGGGATACAGACAAGGCCATTAACTATCTGGCAAAATTCGCCACACTGATGCGTTTCATTCTTGCCCACTCGCAAAAACCTTTCGTTAATTTAAGTGATGAGCTCAAAGCAATGGAAATATACCTTGATGTGGAACGCCTCCGTTTTGACAATAAGTTCAATTATAAAATTGAAATTGATCCGTTAATTGATGAGGAATTTCTTGAAATCCCTCCAATGATTATCCAGCCCTATATCGAAAATGCTATTTTGCATGGTTTGCTCAACAAAGAAAGTGTTGGTACTCTTAAAATCCAACTGAAGCTAAAGGATAAAGAATATATTCATTGTGTGGTTGAAGATGATGGGATTGGCAGGGAAAAAGCCGCAGAAATCAGGTTGCGTGCAGGCCTTAATCACAAATCAAAAGGCCTGGTAATCACTCAGAAAAGGCTTGAAATATTGAATAAATCAAATGAAGACGAACTTAATGTTAAAATTATTGATCTGAAAGACGAACAAGGCAGGCCCGGCGGAACAAGGGTAGAAATATTAATTGTTTATAAAGAAGTTTAATTTGTAAATTTGTAAAAAATTCATAGTATGCTAAAAGCAATAATTATTGACGATGAAAAAACATCCTGCGAGGCATTATCGGGATTAATAAAACGTTATTGTGAAAACATCTCCGTTGTTGCCATTGCCAATGGCTACAAATCCGGAATAAAAGCCATACACGAACACAAACCCGATGTCGTATTTCTGGACATACAGATGCCTGACGGCAGCGGGTTCCAGGTATTGGAAGATGTAAAAGAAGTCAACTTTGAAGTAATCTTTACCACAGCTTACGATCAATATGCCATGAAGGCTATAAAATACAGCGCGTTAGATTATCTTCTGAAACCTATCATTCCTTCCGACCTGGTGAATGCCCTGCAAAAAGCAGAGCAAAAAAGAAATGTCGTTGAAATGAGCAGTAATATTAAAGTGCTGCTTGAAAATCTTAAAACCAAAACGACATCAAAAAAAATAGTTTTATCAACTTCCGAAAAGATCCATGTAGTAGAAACTGACGACATTATCCGTTGCGAATCAGATGATTATTACACCCGATTCTTCTTTACTGACGGAAAAGCCTTATTAATTTCAAAAACACTGAAAGAAACGGAACAATTGCTTGGAGACCTTGATTTTCTAAGGCCTCACAAATCGCACCTGGTAAACATTAAGTTCATCAAGGGATTTTTAAAGAACGACGGCGGTTATATCGTTTTATCAGATGGCTCTAAAGTGCCTGTTTCGCGAAGAAAAAAGGAAAAAGTGATACAAACCATCCAAAATTTATAACGAAATAACATTTTCCGTTTACTTATTTTTGCCGCCGTTAACTTTTTTTTTCCTGCCGTTAACTTATCGGCAAAAAAAAAATCCCTTTCATTTTATACATTTGAATTAAATTTTTTAAAACCGGTAATAAATCAATATTTTATTAAATACCTGAGGGAAAAATTAAATAACAAAACATAAAAAAAGACACATTAAATACTCCTTTTTTCTGATAAAAAAACTTGGGCAAAAAAAAATTTTTTGCTTTATTAAACCGATTATTTATATCTTTACCGACCATTTCATAACAGTTTATTTGATTTAAAAATAACATAAACTAAAAAATATGCTTCGAAAGTTACTTATTACAGCCGCTGTAATCATAGCAGCAAACATGATGGCATTTTCCCAATCAGGCACACTGAAAGGAAAGATTACCGATAAGTCCACGAATGAGCCGATTCCATTTGCCAATATCATTATAGAACAAGGCGGAAAACAATCAGGCGGTACTACATCAGATTTTGATGGTAATTTTACCATTAAGCCTATTCCTCCCGGAAAATATGATGTAAAGGCTACCTATGTAGGGTATAAACCAATCATGGTGGCTAATTTGGTTGTGGTTGCTAACCAGATCACCTTTCAGGACATTCAGTTGGAATCAACAGCTATCAACATTGAGACATTTGAAGTCGTTGACTATAAAGTACCTTTGATCAGCAAAGACCAGACATCTTCGGGCGGAACAATGACCTCGGATGAAATTTCAAAGATGCCCGGTCGCTCGGCAGAATCAGTGGCTATTCAGGTGGGAGGAGTTTTCTCACAGGACGGCGGTATGGGAAGCATCAGGGGTGCCCGTAGTGATGGGACAATAACTTATGTCGACGGGGTGAAAGTGCGCGGCTCTTCCGCAGTACCTAAAGCCGCCATCGAACAGGTTACCGTTATCACCGGCGGAACTCCCGCACAATACGGTGATGCTACCGGTGGTATCTTATCAATCTCTACAAAAGGCGCTTCACGCGAATTTGGTATCGGTGTCGAAGGTACCACTTCGCAGTTTCTCGATAAATTCGGATACAATATGCTTGCCCTTAATGTACAGGGCCCTTTGATCAAAGGACGCGACTCCACTCAAACCACGGCTTTGCTCGGTTATTTTATTGCCGCAGAATATACGTACGAAAAAGATCCTCGTCCTTTCGAAACAGGAAACTGGAAAGCATTGGATGATGTAGTTGACAGACTTGAAAAAAACCCGCTGGTTCCCACGGGAAAAGGTCAGGGCACTTACACTGCTGCTGAATTTTTACGCAATGCCGATCTGGAAAACATTCCTTATAAATTAAATTCAGCAAACAACGACCTGAACTTATCCGGAAAAATTGACGTACGTACTTCAAATACGACCAACCTTACTTTTGGAGGCACCTGGCAATCGAACTGGGGAAAAGTGTATGACCGTAATTACTCACTTTTAAACTGGAAAAAGAATCCCGAAAACATATACAACTCATGGCGTGTTTACGGACGTTTCACCCAACGTTTTAATTCTGACCCCAACAGCAAGGCCGCAATAAAGAATGTTTTTTATTCCATACAGGGCGATTATTCAAAAACAACGAGTACCACCCAGGATCCTGAATTTAAGGACGACCTCTTTAAATATGGTTATGTGGGAAAAATGAAAACCTATACCACAAAATCGTACGAAAAAACATATATTGACAGTATCGGAAGTGATGTATATGTTCATAACGGATTCGCAGATACACTGGTAACTTATGAACAAACTGATATTAATCCGATCCTGTCCAATTATACACAAAACTATTACGATCTTTATGCGGGTGACCCCGATTTCCATTACAGAAACCTTGATCAGATCCAACTCGGGGGCGGCCTCATCAATGGTGTTTTCCTTGGCCGTGATAACGTTTACGGATTGTGGACCAATGTTGGTATCCCTTACAATTCATATTCTCATTCCGAAGCAACACAATTTGGTATTACTGCAAATGCTTCTGCAGATATAAATAACCACGCCATCCAGCTTGGATTTTACTACGAGCAGCGGAACGACAGATATATTGCGTACAGTCCCGTCTCTTTATGGCAGGCATTACGTCAGCAGGTAAATAAACATATCATTCAGCTCGATCTGAATAACCCTCATTTTGCAGAAGACGAAAACCATGTTTTTATGGATACCATATGGTACGACCGTCTGTATTCTGAAAGTGAACAATCTTTGGTTGACTATAACCTGCGTCAAAAACTCGGGCTACAGACAGATGGGACAGACTGGATCGATATTGACAGTTACGAACCCTCTACTTTTACTATCGACATGTTCAGCGCCGACGAACTTCTGAACGGTGGAAATGCCTATGTTGGTTACAGAGGTTATGATCATACCGGCAAAAAAACAAATGGCAGGCCAAGTTTTGACGACTTTTTTACCAAAACGGATGAAACCGGTAGATATACCCGTCCTATAGGCGCATTTGAACCTATTTATATTGCAGGTTACATTCAGGATAAGTTCGCTTTTAATGATCTTATATTTAATGTGGGCGTTCGCCTCGACCGATATGATGCCAACCAAAAAGTCCTGAAAGATCCTTATTTACTTTATGAAGCAAAAACAGTTAATGAAGTAAACGAATTAGGGCCACACCCGTCAAACATGGGTTCTGATTATGTTGTTTATGTTGATAATGTAAAAAACCCCACCTCTATCAAGGGATATCGTAACGGAAGTACATGGTACAATGCTTTAGGTACTGAAATCAGCGATCCATCGGCTATTGAAACATCATCGGGCATTGCTCCTTATCTGGTAAATCCCGATCAGAAAGAAGTAAATTCCAGTGCATTTACCGACTATGATCCCCAGTTAAATTTCATGCCCCGTATTTCATTCTCATTCCCGATATCTGACGAAGCTTTATTCTTTGCACATTATGATGTGTTGACCCAGCGTCCGTCTGATGGAAATGTGATGAATCCGACACAATATTTTTATATATACACTCAGGGCAATAATGCTATTAATAACCCCAACCTGAAATCCGAAAAAACCATCGACTACGAATTAGGATTCCAGCAAAAATTAAGTAATTCATCATCAATAAAAATATCTGCCTATTACCGTGAACAACGTAATATGATTCAAGTTTACAGGTATTCAGGAGCTTATCCTGTTTCTTACATATCATATAATAATATTGACTTCGGGACGGTACAGGGTTTTACCGGAACTTACGACCTCAGAAGAACCGGAAATATATGGCTTAAAGCGTCCTATACTCTTCAGTTTGCATCAGGCACCGGTTCCAATTCCGAATCTGGTTTAAATCTTGTCCGGACAAACCAACCAAATTTAAGAACCATTTCGCCGCTTGATTTTGACAGACGTCATTCCATTTCGGCAGTAATAGATTATCGTTATGGTGAAGGCAAAGAATACAATGGCCCCAAAATCACCAGGAAAATCAAAGGCACTGATAAAGTAAAAGTTGTTCAGCTCTTAAAAAACACAGGGCTTAACATTTCTATCAACGGTGGTTCTGGTATTCCATACAGCCGTTCAAGAACTGTTGTCGGAACACAGGTCGGATCGGGAACATATTCTCTGTTAGGACAGATCAATGGTTCGAGAATGCCCTGGCAATTCAGAATTGATGCCCGTTTGGATAAAGACATCATCATTAAAACCGGCAAAAAAGGTCAGAAAAGCGGCAGGCCTCTCTTCATGAATGTTTATCTCGAAGTATTTAATATTCTGAACAGCAAAAATGTATTGGGTGTTTACCGTGCTACGGGTAATGCAAATGATGACGGTTATCTTACTTCCGCAGATTTTCAGGCACAGATACTTGCCCAGACAGATACACAGGCCTACATTGACCAATATTCGATTAAAGTGAACAACCCTTATTATTACAGTTTACCCAGAAGGATTCGTCTCGGAGTCTCTTTAGGTTTTTAACAAAAACGATGACAAAACTTTTTAAAATCACAACTATGAAAAATATTTTTCGTTATTTATTGTTTACGGTTTTAATCGTAGGATTCTCTAAATCAAACTACGCTGATAAATGGCCGGTTTTAAAATCTCTAAAAAGTGAGAATAATACAAAGGCAGAAGCTTGTTTGCCCGCCTCTGCATCCACCGACCTGAACGTCAATAATGTCAGGGCGCGTATTAATACCGGCGGAGATATGTGGTGGGACTTACAAAGCAACCCCGAGTATTTTATTCCCTCAAATACTCAAAAAACGTCAATGTTCTCTGCAGCATTATGGATAGGCGGGCTTGATGTGAACGGACAATTGAAACTTGCCGCACAGCGTTACAGGGGAAACGGTAATGACTTCTGGACAGGGCCGCTGTCAAGAGAAGGTACCGCATCGGTAGACGCCGAAATCTGCGACTATTACGACAAACATTTTGTTATCACCCGTGCAGAAGTCGAAGAATTTATCGCTGCCTGTAATAGTAACGGTGGAACTCCTCCTTCAGATTACGATATTCCGGAATGCATAAAAACTTATCCTGCTCACCCATATTTTACGTCAAGCACCTATAGTCATTTTCTTGCGCCTTTTATGGATGTGGATGGCGACCTTGAATATGTACCCGAAAATGGTGATTACCCCTATTATGATTTTGATAATATCCTTTGCCCTATAAAATATAACCCTTGTGCTACTCCTTACGTAGCGCCCAGAACCATGGAAGGCAACGGGATTTTATCTGACCAGGTTTTAAAAGGCGATATGACACTCTGGTGGGTTTTTAACGACAAAGGAAATATCCATACCGAAACAAAAGGCGAGGCTGTTGGTATGGAAATCAGGGCCCAGGCATTTGGCTTTTCAACAAATGATGAAATCAATAACATGACTTTTTATACTTACGAGATCATCAACCGTTCAACTTATCGTTTGACAGAAACCTATTTCAGTCAATGGGTGGATACTGATTTGGGAGATGCCACGGATGATTATATTGGTTGCGATGTGTTAAGAGGCCTTGGATATTGCTATAACGGAGATGATATTGATGGTTCAGGCCGCCCGCAGGACTATGGCTCGCAGCCGCCCGCCGTCGGTGTTGACTTTTTCCAGGGTCCTTATATGGATGCTGACGGAGTTGATAATCCCAAATACGATATTAATAATCCCTTGGTAAACTGCAATACCGCAGTAAACGGAGTGAATTTTGGAAACTGCATCATTGATGATGAGCGTTTTGGAATGCGCAGATTTGTGTATCATAATAACCTGGGGGGGCTTGATGCTATGACAGATCCTGACATTGCACCTGAATATTACAACTTTTTAAGAGGTATCTGGAAAGACAACGAACGGATGAGTTATTGGGGTAATGGCCACCCCAGTGCCGGCGGTAATGGGCCGGCATGCGACTTCATGTTCCCTGGTGATACCGATCCGTGCCTTTGGGGAACAGCCGGTGTATCACCCGGTGCACCCTATCCTGCCCAATACTGGACGGAGCAACAAGCCGGAAATCTTCCGTACGACCGTCGTTTTATGCAATCAGCAGGCCCGTTTACACTGGAGCCCGGAGCTGTTAATTACATCACCGTGGGTATTCCCTGGGCAAGGGCGTCATCAGGCGGCGCATGGGCTTCAGTACAATTACTGCGTACTGTTGATGATAAATGCCAGGCATTATTCGATAACTGCTTTAAAGTGCTCGATGGCCCTGATGCACCCGATTTGACTATACAGGAACTTGACCGCGAATTGATATTATATATTTCAAACAGAAAAGGCCTTTCAAACAATTATAATAATTCCCCGGAAGATTACATAGAAGTCGACAATGGAATTATCACAGGTGATTCAGCCTACCGCTTTGAAGGTTACCAGATATTTCAGCTCGCAGATGCTTCTGTTTCAATTACAGACCTGCACGATCCGGATAAAGCTCGTTTAGTTGCACAATGCGATATAAAAAATGACATCTCTAAAATAGTAAACTACAACCTTTCCGAGGCATTGGGCGGAAATGTTCCTGTTCTTGAAGTTGACGGCGCCAATACCGGAATAGTTCATTCATTCCGTATTCTGGAAGATCAGTTTGCCACAGGTGACAAGCGCCTGATAAACCACAAACAATATTATTACATTGCTATTGCATACGCTTATAATAATTACAAGACATACAGCCAGGCTAATCCCCAGGATTTTGACGGGCAAAAACTCCCTTATAAAGCAGGACGTAAGGCCGCTGCCGGTCAAAACGTCTCAATTACCGCAATGCCTCATATACCATCTCCCGAAGCAGGCGGGACTATTCAGCATTCTGAATATGGTGTTATGCCTCAGATTACACGTATAGAAGGTAATGGGAATGGTGGGTTCGCACTTGATTTTACCACCGAAACTCATGATAAAATCATGGATGGTTCACCCTATTTTGAAGCCAACCTTACCTATGACTATAACAAAGGGCCTTTAAACATCAAAGTCATTGATCCGCTCAGTGTTACCCCCGGAAACTTTACTATCAAACTCATCCCTGCTACAGGCGCTACTGATCTCGATAACGCAACCTGGATGCTTACCAATACTTCTACGGGGCAGACATGGAACTCTGAAAGTTCAATAGCTGTTGGTTACGAGCAATTGCTAATGGACCTCGGACTTTCCATCAAAATTGAGCAGGTTAAACGTATGGACCCTTCAGTAGCGGCTTCTGCAGACAAATTGGGTTATGAAAACCCGTTTATTGAGGCCACTATTGAATATGCCGACAGCTCAAAAAAATGGCTTGAGGGCGTTCCTGATAATGATAATTATAAACCTTTTAACTGGATCAGGTCCGGTCAGACTGTTGATCAAAATGATGCAACATTAAATGATTATGACGTATCTTCTTCGAGCGGATCAATTAGCGGTACCGCTTTTGACCCTGACGAAATTTATGAAAAAATTCTCGGAGGCACCTGGGCACCTTATCGTATGGCATCCAAATACGAATACGGGCCACAATGGAAGGATGGCGTAGTAAGCGCCAAGAACAAGCTGATGAACCTATACAGTATAGACCTCTATCTTACTCCGGACAGGTCAAAATGGACAAGATGCCCTGTATTGGAAATGTGTGAAGATCAAAGTACTTCTGTCCCCTCGCCACTGACGGAAGGCCCGGCGTTAAAATTTGACCTGAGAGCAGGACAGACTGATGGTGAAACAGGAATGGGATGGTTCCCTGGATATGCAATAAATGTAGAAACCGGTGAACGCCTCAATATGATGTTTGGTGAAGACTCATGGTTGCAGGGTGAAAATGGCCGTGATATGATATGGAATCCAACATCTTCTTATCAATCAGCACTTGGAAATATTCTGATGGGAGGCAAACACTGGACCTATATCATGGGACACAAAGGTGACACATATAATTCGACATTTGGCAGGATTATAGAGTGTCCTGCCTATGACGAAGGAGAATGGCTGAAAGGTATGCTTTCTCCTAGTCCCAACCATTTATCCTTTAAACGTTATGTTTTTGAAGATGTTATGTGGGTAGGCTGTCCGATGGTAGTTGAAAAATATAAATTTACTGATCCTGTAAATATGCCCTGCGAAGTAAAAATCAGGATCCGTGTACGCAGACCTTATAAAAGATATTTTTCATCACCAAACACCGGCCCTGCCAATCCTTCAAATGACAACTACCCTATGTATTCGTTCAGCACTGAGAATATTGCAACCACAAAGGGTGATCCATTGGCGTCGAAAGGTTCTCTTGATCTGATCAATGTCGTCCCCAACCCCTATTATGCATTCTCAGGTTATGAAACCGCCCAGCTTGACAACAGGGTCCGTGTTACCAACCTCCCGCAAAAATGTACCGTTTCAATTTATACGGTAAGTGGTACGATGGTCCGCCAGTATTCTAAAGACGATATTAAATCATATCTGGACTGGGATCTTAAAAACTATGCAGGAATTCCTATTGCCGGCGGCCTGTACCTGATATATGTAAAAGTTGATGGCGTCGGTGAGAAGGTGGTTAAATGGTTTGGGTCTTTACGCCCGATTGACTTAAACGCATTTTAATATTCAATTTATTTGTAAATAATATAAAAGTATAATCATGAATAAAACTTTTAAAATATTTTCAGCAATTATTCTGGCGGGGTTATTTGTTCTTCCGATCAAGAACCTTAATGCCGGTAACGAAGACCGTGTTGGCGAATGTGGCTCCCAGGAGTTATTAATCAATCCCTGGGCAAGAAGTTCCGGATGGGGTGGTGTAGGCATTGCCTGCTCCAGAGGCATAGAAGCCATGTATACCAACATTGCCGGTATGGCTTTTACCCAAAGAACAGAAATTGTTTTTTCTCATACTATATGGCTTAAAGGCTCCGGTGTAAATATCAATACCTTTGGGTTATCACAAAAGGTTGGCGAAACCAGTGTTATCGGCGTTAGTTTTATGGCAATGAGTTTTGGTGAAATACCAATAACGACAGTGGATCTGCCTGAAGGAGGCTCCGGTACTTATAACCCGACTCTGATGAATATTAATATTTCCTACGCAAAAATGTTTTCCAACAGTATCTACGGAGGTGTAAACGTAAAGATCATTAACGAAAAAATCTCTAACCTTGCAGCTACAGGTTTTGCTATTGACGCTGGAATTCAATATATTACAGGAGAAAAGGAAAATATCATGTTTGGCATTGCCCTGAAAAATGTTGGTTCAAAACTAAAATTCAAAGGAGATGGCTTATCTATCAGCGGAAACGTTCTTGGTGGAAACACACAGCTTACCGTAGAACAGCGTTCTGCGGAATACGAACTTCCTACCACATTAAATATTGGCGCTGCTTACGATTTTATTATTAACGATCAGCACAAAATTACGCTTGCTGGTACTTTTATTTCAAACTCTTTTGGTAAAGACCAATATGCTGTTGGACTTGAATATAAAATGATGGATTATCTCTATCTTCGTGGAGGTTATGTCATGGAAAAAGGTACTTTTAAAAAGGCTGAAAGAACCAATGCGCTGACAGGACCACATGCAGGTATCACTGTACAAGCTCCAATAAACAAGAAAAAGGGATCAACCATCGGTGTTGATTATTCATACAGGGCAACAGATCCTTTCAAGGGCGTTCATTCAATCGGAGTGCGCGTTAACCTGTAATATTTTATAATTTTTTTTTCATAAAGAATCCCGTTTCTGCGGGATTCTTTATTATTTTTTTATAACCTTAAACATAAAATCATGTCAAAGTATTATACTTTAGAGGGATATAACAAATTAAAAGAAGAACTCAACCAGTTAATGACTGTTGAACGAAAAAAAATATCGCAACAAATTGCTGAAGCCAGAGACAAAGGTGATTTGTCAGAAAATGCTGAATATGACGCAGCTAAAGACGCACAGGGAATGCTTGAACTGAAAATATCTAAACTTCAGGAGTTAGTTAATACAGCAAAAATAATTGACGAATCACAACTTGATACTTCAAAGGTTCTTATTCTTTCAACCGTGGATATGAAAAACATTGCCACAGGCGCAAAAATGAGCTATATGCTTGTCCCTGAAAGCGAAGCTGACCTGAAACTCCGGAAAATATCGGTAAATTCTCCTATTGCCAAAGGCCTCTTAGGCAAAAAAATCGGCGATATCGTTGAAATAAAAGTACCGGCCGGAATACTAAAAGTAGAAATCGTTAAAATTTCATATTAACCCACTTTAATACACCACTTATGTCAAGTATATTTTCAAAAATCGTTTCCGGAGATATTCCTTGTTATAAAATTGCCGAAGATTCCAGGTTTTTTGCCTTTCTTGACATCAACCCTTTGGCAGAAGGCCATACGCTGGTCATTCCCAAACAGGAAACAGATTATTTGTTCGACCTTGACGATGAACTGTACAAAGACCTGTTCCTCTTTTCTAAAAAAATTGCCCTTGCAATTAAAAAAGCCATTCCCTGCAAAAAAATTGGTATTGCGGTTGTTGGTTTGGAAGTAGCTCACGCACACATTCATCTTGTTCCGCTAAATGGTATTTATGATATTGACTTTAAAAAACCCAAACTATCATTCAGTAAGGAAGAATTTGAACAAATTTCTTCCCGGATAAAACAGGCCTTAGATGTTTGATCGTTTTTTATTCCGCATATATTCCGAAATCTTTACAAGTTCTTCATACCAATCCTTTCCGAACTTACGGATCAAAGGCACTTTTAAAAACTCGTAAAGATATATCCCTTCTTTTTTGCCATTTTTTAATGCCGGTTTACAAATATGCCACTCGTGATAATTGACGGCGAAAAATTCTTGATAATCTATAACACGGACCGGGTATAAATGGCAGGAGAGCGGCTTCTGAAATGAAATTTTCTTTTTTTTATATGCAATCTCTATGGCACAAGATGCAACATCATTTTTATAAACTAAAAATGCACAGTCCCTCCCATTGATAAGTGGCGTAACTTTCTTACCTTCTATATCATATACAAATATTCCCTGACTTTCTATGGCAGCTTTCCCTTCTGGAGACATCACCTTATATAGTCTACTTATGCAGGAAGAAAGCATTTCAATTTCATCCTGCTCAAGGGGTGCTCCGGCATCACCTTCCACACAACAGATGCCCTTACACTCCTGATAATCACAACAAAACTTACATTCTGCAAGTTCATCCGCCACCAAGGTATTTTCAATTATCAGCATACAAAAATATTCGACTCAAATATAAATAAAATCGCACTGACAGTTAAACGAATTATTATATTTTTGTGAAAAAAAGATGATCGTTTATCCAAACTGCAAGATCAATCTTGGGCTTAACGTAATTTCCAAACGCCCTGATGGTTATCATAATATCGAAAGCATTTTTTATCCTGTACCCTGGTGCGATATGCTCGAAATTATACCTTCAGATAAAAACAGTTTCGTTTTTGACGGGATAAGTATCAATTGTCCTCAATCAGAAAACCTTTGTTATAAAGCATTTCAATTATTAAAAAATCAGTACGATATCCCTGATATCAGTTTGTATTTATACAAAAAAATTCCTTTTGGTGCCGGACTGGGAGGCGGTTCATCGGATGGTGCGTTTACTTTATCTGCACTAAATGAATTATTATCTTTGAACCTTGATAAAAAAACATTGGCTCAGATGGCTTCATGCCTGGGAAGCGATTGCGCATTTTTCGCATATAACCAACCTGGTTATATCACTGGAACAGGAACCGACATTTCGCCACTGTCATTAACACTTAAAGGATACTACATCGTAATAATCAAACCCGACATAGCCGTTTCTACCAAAGAGGCTTATCAGATGATAAGGCCAAAAAAGCCGGATACCCCGCTTTTGGAAATAGTTAAACGCCCTGTATCAGGTTGGAAAGAACTATTGATCAATGATTTTGAAGAATCGGTCTTTTTGAAGTACCCAAAAATCAGGATGATAAAGAATAAACTTTACGAAAACGGGGCAGTCTACGCATCAATGTCCGGCAGCGGTTCGGCAGTTTATGGAATATTCACGAAAGACACAGGCATTGAGGATGGTTTTCAGAACTGTATCGTCTGGAAGGGCTGCCTTTCGTAGCTCATTTTGGAGCCTTTTTAATCATATAAATAGCCACAATAGCAAATATAAAATTAGGCAGCCAGGCTGCTAACCATGGTGGTAAATTCCCATAGGTAGCAAAAGTCTCGGTGATGCGCATGAACAATATATATGCAAAGGTTAATGCCATGCCAAACGCAATATGTATACCGACACCGCCCCTGACCTTGCGGCTGGAAACCGAAACGGCTATCAGTGTTAATATGAACGTAGCAAAGGGGAATGCTACTCTCTTATGTTTTTCCACTTCATAAAATCGGATATTATCCGAACCCTTGAGCCGTTCATCTTTAATAAACTTTCGTAATTGCGAAAAATTCATCACGTCAAGGTTATCCAATTTTTTTCGAAAATCAGCAGGCGTGAGATTGATGGAGGTATCTTTTTTAACTCCAGAAAAAACCTTTTCCTGAAGGCCATTGATCAGATGTATGCTGTAATTATTTATCGTCCATTTTTCTTTTATACTGTCCCACTGAATATTATTTGCATTCATTTTATAATATAAAACGCCATCTTTAAAGTGCTCCAGGGTAAAACGGGTTCCTTTATTATCATCCACATTAAAACTCTCGACATAAATAAAAGCCCCGGGTGCTATTTGCATATGAATGTTCCTATTGTCATTATGATATTTGTTTTTGATGTAAGTATATTTGAAATTCCACAGGTTAATATTGGTATACGGGATCAGAAAATTAGCAAGATAAAACGACATTGCCGTCAGTATGAATGCTGTGATCATATAGGGACGCAGCATCCGGGCAAAACTGATTCCGCTGCTCAAAATTGATACAATCTCAGAATGCGTTGCCATTTTAGATGTAAAATAGATGACCGCTATAAAAGTGAACAGGGGGCTGAAAAGGTTGACAAAGTATGGGATAAAATTCAGGTAATAGTCGAAAATTATTTCGTTGAGAGGAGCCTCGCTGCTGATAAGGTCATCAATGTTTTCAGAAATATCGAAAATAATAACAATTATAATTATCAGCGAGATAGAAAGAAAAAAAGTGCCTAAAAACTTTTTTATGATGTAAATATCAATTTTATTCATTGTTCTTTCAATAAGCCTTGATGCTGATAATCCAATAACCAGTGAAATAATGCAAATTTATGCAATTTAGTATTTTGAACTTAAAAAAAAACCTGCCCGGAAACGAGCAGGTTTTTAAGCAATAAAATTTTCTATTCTTCGTCTTTTTCCTGTTCTTCGTAAGCCTTGAGCAGTTGTGTCTGCAAATCTCCCGGAACGGCCACATATTCAGCAAATTTCATTCCGTAGGTGGCACGGCCACTGGTTATTGAACTCAGTGCCGTTGAATATCTGTTCATTTCAGCCAGGGGAACTTTTGCAAGAATCTTCTGATAAGTTCCTTCGCTGCCCATTCCCATGATGATGGCCCTTCTACCCTGAAGGTCGGTCATCACATCGCCCATCTTATCTTCCGGGACAATGACTTCAACATCATAAACAGGTTCAAGAATCTTCGGCCCTGCATTTTTAAAGGCTTCTTTAAAAGCATTACGTCCTGCCAGTTTGAAAGAAATTTCGTTTGAATCTACCGGGTGCATCTTACCGTCATAGATATAAACAGCGATATCACGTGCATAAGAACCTGTCAGAGGGCCTTCTTCCATTTTTTCCATGACACCTTTCAGAATGGCAGGCATAAAACGGGCATCAATAGCTCCGCCAACGATACAGTTATGGAATATCAACTTGCCTCCCCACGGCATTTCATGATCTTCCCTTCCGCGGATAGGAAAATCGGTAGGATCAACCATATTATCAACAAAAGGCTGGATGAGCATATGAACTTCACCAAACTGTCCGGCACCACCTGATTGTTTTTTATGGCGATACACAGCTTTTGCCTGCTTGGTAATGGTTTCGCGGTAGGGTATTCTGGGTGGAAGGTATTCGATATCAATTTTATTCAATTTTTCGATCTGCCATTTAGCAACAGCGAGGTGTAATTCGCCCTGGCCGTGCACGATCAGTTGTCTCAATTCCTTTGAATATTCAGGAATAAGGGTCGGATCTATCCGTTTCATTTCGTTGAGAATACCGCCCAGTTTTTCGTCATCAGCAGTATTAATGGCTTTAACAGCCACGCGATATTTAGGATTTGGAAATTCGATAGGAGCCATTTCCTGATCAGAATTTTTGGAAACAACCAGGGTATTGTTTGTATAGGTACTCTTTAGTTTTATTGTCGCAGCTATATCCCCTGCAACAACTTTAGAAATTTTCTCGCGGTTTTTACCGGCACAGATATATACCTGAGAAAGTCTTTCCTTTGTACCGTTATTAATATTGATCATATCAGCAGCCTCGGATACTTCGCCCGAAAGCACTTTAAAATAGGAAACTTCACCTATGTGCGTTTCAATGGATGTTTTGAATACAAAAGCCGCGGCGGGATCACTCACTTTGCAGGGGATCTCTTTGCCTTCGATGTTTTTCGGAGGTTCCACTTCGTCAGGAGATGGTGTAGAGTTTGCAAGAAAATCAAGTAAGCGGCCAACACCCATATCCAGCTTGGACGATGTGCACAAAACGGGGAATAAACTTCTGTTCTTGATACCTAGCTTCAAACCTTTGTAAAACTCTTCTTCTGTCAATGTACCTTTATCAAAAAATACTTCCATCAACGACTCATCGCTTTCGGCAGCAGCTTCAATAAGGATGGCGTGAAGTTCTTCTGCTTTGTCTTTTTCGGATGCCGGAATATCCAATATCTCTACTTTGCCGTCTTTATATTTGAACATCTTCATCTTCAGGACATCAATGATTGAATCAAATCCGAGGCCGGTACTGACAGGATACTGAATTTCAGTTACTTTATTCCCGAACTGGTTTTTCAGATGACGCATATTTTCGTCGAAATTTGCTTTTTCGTGCTCCAGTTGGTTGACTACAAATATTACCGGCACATGCAGGCGTGAAGTGTGCCTCCAGGTAATTTCAGTACCTACTTCAACTCCGTTCTGCGCATTAATAACCATCACGGCTGTTTCGCAAACTTTAAGAGCAGAAAAAACCTCGCCGATGAAATCATCGAAACCGGGAGTATCAATGATATTGATCTTTTTGTCGGCATATTCAGTAAACATCACTGTTGAGAACACTGAGTTCTGACGTTCAAGTTCAATTTCGCGATAATCTGATGTTGTATTTTTGTCTTCTACAGAGCCTCTTCTTTTGATAACTCCGCCTTCAAAAAGCATACACTCAGCTAATGTTGTTTTTCCGGCTTTTGAGCCTCCGATCAATGCAATGTTTTTAATTTCGTTTGTCTGATATACCTTCATTTTCGTAATTAATTATTAATGGGTTAAACTATTTTTCAGAAAAGGTTCGCAAAGTTATGAAATATTATGAAAAAAAATGCATGATACAAGAATAATACATGAAAATCCTTCAAACTATGAAATTTATCAAAAAAACATATGTTCTTTTGATAATACCGGTATGTGTTGTGTTATGGCTTAACGGCCTGCTCATTCACTGGCTGTTAAAAAAGTCGGGTAGGCTGGACTTAACATAACAAATTCAAAACAGAGTCTCTGTTTTTTTTGATAATCTACTTAGTAATATGAGGAATTTTTTCTTTGATCTCGGCCCAGGTTGTATCCTTCATTTTAGCCCCTACGACTTCGATTACCTTGCCTGCAAGCAGGGACCCGATAGCGCCGCATTTGTCAAGAGGCAGGTCATTGGCAATCCCGTATAGAAAGCCTGCAGCATAGGCATCACCAGCTCCTGTGGTATCAATGCAATTCGATTGAACAGGCTGTATTCTGTAAATGTTTTTTCCCTGTTTTACAAGTGAACCGTTCACCCCTATCTTTACTACAGCGATGCCGCATATACCTGCCAGCATATCAAGGGCCTTTTCGGGATCCAACCCGGTAAATGCTTTTGCCTCTTCTTCATTAGCAAAGACGATATCCACGTAATCGTGCATTATTTTTTTTAAGAAATCCAGATTTTGCTCAACCACGTTATAACTGGCCAGATCAAGACATATCTTACATTTATGCTGATCTGCATATTCCAGTATTTTTTCAACAAGCTTATGGTTTTGTACGAGATAACCTTCGATATAAATATAATCAAACTCCGAGAACATTTCGGCGGCCAGATCATCATGTGAAAGTTCTATGGCAGCTCCAAGGTAGGTGGCAAAGGTCCTTTCCGAATCCGGGCTGATAAGCGCAATGGCGCAGCCGGTGTCTGATGACCCTGTAAGCAATATCGGGTCAATTCCAATATTACGCATATCATCGGCAAAAAATTTCCCATAGGTATCATTCCCTGTTTTACCGATAAAAGACGTTGGCGTTCCAAGGTTCGCCAAGCCATGGATCGTGTTTGCAGCAGAACCTCCCGAAGACAATTCTTTTTTAAATTTATCGGAAAGTTTTAAAATCGAAGATGACAGATCAAAGTCCACCAACTGCATACTACCTTTCGGGATATCAATTTGTTTTAAAAAATCCTCTGAATCAAGGATGGTCATAATATCAACCAGCGCATTGCCTATTCCTAATACTTTTTTCATAACACGTTTTTTTACGGGGGCAAAGGTACAAAAAAATTCATTACCGCCTATTAACCATCAGGCATAAGGTGTTAGTTTTTTGTAAAATATTTTTTGCACAAAAAGGGTATAAATTATTTCAAAAATTTCACATTAAAAATATTTTTGTAAATTGCACTCTCAAAAAAAATGAACATGAAAAAAATATTTTTTGGCCTGTTTTTACTTGCATGTATCTTAACCTTAAATAGTTGCGAAAAGAAAACCGGCGGCTGTACCAACCAGGCGGCTCTGAATTATAATGCAGAGGCCAATGAAAACGATGGCTCCTGTATCGAAATTGGTTCTGATTACGAGGGCGGGATACTGGCATATATCCTGCAACCTGACGACCCCGGGTACGATGCCAATGTAAAGCACGGATTAATAGTCGATACCTTGTGTCATTTTTCACTCATTGAATGGGGCTGTTCGGGAACCTCCACGGGAGCAACCTCAACTGCACTGGGAGCCGGCAGGGCCAATACCATCGCGATTGTGAACGGATGTAACGAATCCGGCGCCGCTTATGTGTGCGACACCCTGGTTTCGGGAGGATATGATGACTGGTTCCTGCCCAGCCGGGACGAACTGGACAAATTGTATAAGTCAAAAGACCTCATCGGTGGCTTTGCCAGCGACCGCTACTGGAGCAGCTCCGAAAGCAATGAACACTATGCGTGGTCGCACGACTTCGGCAACGACAGCATTAAGGAAAATCATAAATACCACCCGTATTATGTAAGGGCGGTAAGGTCGTTCTGACGGAATAACAGAAGCTGTATCGATAATTTGTCACAGTTTTTTGTGTCTGGTGTTGTGAAATAGTACAACAATTTTTTTGAGGCTGAATTCCCCTGAATCCCCAATGGCAAAATACCGTCTGGGCTTGGATTTATCGTTTGAGGTATTATAATATCAGAACTCCTGACCTGCAGCTTAAAAATCAATAGTTTGGGTTATATTGGCCGTAAACAAAAAAGTCCATAATTTTGCCAAAAAAAGTTATGCAAATGCAACTGC
>Ga0209098_1000975_pt1 | contig 28825 bp, 33 predicted proteins | sample AD_JPNHW1_MetaG_FD_184429 | JGI IMG/M metagenome (GOLD analysis project Ga0209098, IMG submission 184429) | Active sludge microbial communities of municipal wastewater-treating anaerobic digesters from Japan - AD_JPNHW1_MetaG (SPAdes) (version 2) | ecosystem: Engineered > Bioreactor > Anaerobic...
TGATCTCGGGGCCGACTCCGGCCGGATCTCCACAGGTGATGGCAAGGCGTGGTCTCATCGGGAGCAAAAGAATCCGGGGATCAGGTGCCGCTGCCGTCCTCGTCGGCGACGCTCTCGCGGCGGGCGCGCGAGAAACCGCGTTTGCCGCTCGCGAAGAATTCCAGGAACTCCCGTGCCTCGGCGCTTTGGAAGCGCCCGCCGCCGAGCGCCTGCGTCGCGACCTCGCGGATGTTGCCGGGCGTGAAATACACCACGCGAAACGCCTCCTTGAGCTCGCGGATCGACTCGCGCGGCACGCCGCGCCGCTTCAGGCCGACCAGGTTGAATCCGATCACCTCGTTGCGCTCCGCCGCCATCGCGTTCGGCGGCACGTCCTGCGCGATGCGCGAACCGCCGCTCACGATCGCCCCTGCGCCGATGCGCACGAACTGGTGGACCGCCGCATTACCACCGAGGAAGCAGTTGTCCCCCACCTGCACATGGCCGGCGAGCAGCACCGCGTTGGCGATCACCACGTTATTGCCGACCCGGCAGTCGTGGGCCACGTGGCAGGTGGCCATGAGGAAACAGTTCTCGCCGATCGTCGTGCTGGTGCCGGCCTTCGTCGAGCGGCTCACCGTCACATGTTCGCGAACCGTCGTGCCGCTGCCGATGCGCACGCCCGACTCCGTCGCCGGGTCGAAATGCAGATCCTGCGGATCGCCGCCGACTACGGCGAACGGGTGCACCGTCACTCGCTCGCCGAGCACGGTACCCTTGCGAAGGATCGCGTAGGCGTGGATGACACAGTCGCGGCCGATCTCGACGCCGTCGTCGACGATCGCGGTGGGATGGATCTGGCTCATGCGGGGAGAATATCGAGGGCGATCAGGCGGCGGTGAACTCGCAGTTCAGCGTTTGAACAGATCGAGCTGCGGGTCCTTCAGCAGATCGTAGTTCTTGAGCAGCCGGAGCACCTGCAACGTGTCCGATTTTCGGTAGCTCTTGTTGACCTCCACCTTCTCGATCAGATCGATCAGCAGCGACCGGAACGACAGGATCGCGTCCACGCCCTTCTCCTGGAGCATCCGCGCGCTTTCGCTCTTGAACGGGTCCGCCGAAGGCAGTCCCGGCAGCACAAGGATCTTCAGCAGATCCTTGGCGTCCTCGCCCTCCTCGCTCGGGAAATAGCGTTCCACCTCCTTGATGACCTCCTCCTGCACGAAACGGAAGATATCGGGGTTGCTCTTGAGCGTGTTCGGCGTGAACCGGTCCGTGTGCCAAGCTTTCACCGACACCACCGCGCGGTGCACCTTCGGCAGCTCGGTGCCGAAGAGGAAGAAGTCGGGTTTGCCCGCGCCCTTGCGCCAGGCCGGGTTCACGACCAGCAAGTCGATCTCCTCGTCGTCGGTCTTCTTGCGCGCCGTCACCTGGTACTTGCGCACCTGGCGGACGAAAAATCCGTTCTGTTCGAAGTACTCGCGGACAATTTCCTCGTCGATGGCTGACATGCGTGGAACGGAGTGTGGTGGTTGCGCGGCGCGGCGGCAAGGAGCGGTTCGGCAAACGTTCAGACCGCGCCGAGCTCGCGCCAGACGGCCTCGACCGGCTCGGTCGGCACATCGTCCTTCGTCTGCGCCTCGCCGATTCCGGCAAGCACCACGAAACGCAGCTTCCCCGCGCGCACCTTCTTGTCGCGCTGCATGGCAGCCATCAAGGCGCCGAGCTCCAGGGCCGGCTGCAGCCGCACCGGCGAGCGGTGCGCCGCGACGACGGCCTCGATCTTCGCCGCCTCGCCCGCGCCGAGCAGCCCGAGGCGCTCCGAAAGCCGCGCCGCCGCCACCAGGCCGAGACCGACCGCCTCGCCGTGCAGGTAGCGCTTGTAGCCGGTCACCTGCTCCACGGCGTGTCCGAAGGTGTGGCCGAGGTTGAGCAACGCCCGCCCGCCCGTCGCCTTCGTCTCGTGCTCGTCCTCCTGCACGACCGCGGCCTTCGCCGCGCAGCATTGGCGCACGATCGACGCCGTGCGCGCATCGCCGGCGTCGACCAGCGGCTTCGCCGCCAGTTCCGCGTAGAGCGCCGCGTCGCCGAGCAGACCGTATTTCACGATCTCGGCCGCGCCTGCGGCGAACTCCCGCTGCGGCAGCGTCGCCAGAAAACCGGTATCGATGAACACCGCCCGCGGCTGGTGGAACGCCCCGGCGAGATTCTTGCCGGCGGAGAGGTTGATCCCCGTCTTCCCGCCCACCGAGCTGTCGACCATCGCCAGCAACGTCGTCGGCACCTGCACGAAATCCACGCCGCGCATGTACGCCGACGCCCCGAAGCCCACCAGATCGCCGATCACGCCGCCGCCCAGAGCGACCACGACCGCCCCGCGGTCAAGCCGCTGCGTCGCCAGGAACTCAAGCACCTGGCCGAACATCGCCACCGTCTTGCTCCCCTCGCCCGCCGGCACGGTCATCGTCGGGCACTCGGGAAACGCCGCCGCCACCCACGGCGCGTGCAGCTTCGCCACAGCCGCGTCGGCCACGACCGCCACCTTGCGCCCGCGCGCCCGCCACGCGGCGACCTGCTCGCCCACGTCCGGGGCCAGCCCGGTCCCGAAACGGATCGGGTAGCTGCGCTCGCCAAGCTCGACGCGAAGTTCGGTTAACATGGCTCGCAGCAACGGAAAAAGCCGCGCCCGCGTCAACTCAACCGTCGGCGCAGTGCCTGCACCGCTGGCTCTGCCCGCTATCGTGCTGGAACCATCAGCCGCCGCACTTTGCAGCCGCCGGGCATGCTGCGGCGCCAAACCGCAACTCGTAGCGAGGGCCTGCCTCGACGCTTTACTTTTCCGCCCAACATTCTGAATCTCGCACCCGCCATGCCCTGCCTCGCCGACACTCCGATCAACCACGATTTCCGCCACGGTCACGCCGAGGGCGAGCGCCGCACCGCCATCGTGCTCGCGCTCACCGTCGTCGTCATGGCCATCGAGATCGTGGCCGGCCATCTCTTCGGCTCGATGGCCTTGCTGGCCGACGGCTGGCACATGGGCACGCACGCCGCGGCCTTCGGCATCACCATCCTCACCTACCGCTACGCCCGCCGCCACGCGCACGACCCGCGCTTCGCCTTCGGCCCGGGCAAGGTCAGCGCATTGGGCGGTTTCACCAGCGCGCTGCTGTTGGGCGGTGTCGCCCTGTTCGTCGCGTGGGAGTCCGTCACTCGTCTCCTCCATCCGGAAACAATCGCGTTCGACCAGGCGATGCTCGTCGCCGCCTTCGGCCTGCTCTTCAACTTCTTCGGTGCCTGGCTCCTCGGCCACGCCGATTCCCACGACCACAGTAACGAACACGACGGCCACACCCACGGCTCCGGCCACGGGCACGGCGGCGGACAGCACCACGACCTCAACCTCCGCGCCGCATACCTCCACGTCCTCGCCGACGCCCTTACCTCCGTCTTCGCCATCGCCGCCCTGCTCGGTGGAAAGTACTTCGGCTGGTACTGGCTCGATGCCGCCGTCGGCCTCGCTGGCGCCGTGCTGATCGCCCGCTGGGCTCTCATCCTCGTGCGCGACACCAGCACCGTCCTCCTAGACCGCGAGATGGACAATCCCGTCGCTGCCGAAGTGCGCGAAGCCGTCGAATCCGATGGCGACTCGCGCCTCACCGACCTGCACCTGCTGCGCGTCGGAATGGGCCAATACGCAGTGTTCGCCACCATCGTTTCCCACACTGGCCGCACCGCCGCCGAGTACCGCGATCGCATCCGCATCCACGAGGAACTCGTCCACTTCAACCTCGAGGTCGCACACTGCGACTGCCGCTAGTCGAGAGGACTTGCATCCCTGCCGGTCGCAGCACCTAAAAGCGCCGTTTTTGCCCCCCCTTGGTGTGCCTTATCAGGTAGCGATTCCCTTGGTGGCGCCGTTGCTCACCAAGGGAATCCAGACTTTCCTTGCCCCTACGCCGCCGGGCTCCCCTCATCGAGTGCTCGCCCCTGCACATGCCCGACCTCCAGAAACCCTACGACGTCCTCGAAGCCACGGTAAGCCTGTGCCCGGAGTGCCTGACCACGATCCCGGCCAAGATCGTCCGCCAGGACGGCCGCGTCTACCTCCGCAAGCACTGTCCGACCCACGGCAGCCAGTGCGAACTCCTCGAACACGACGCCGCCTACTTCACCCGTCGCAACGACTTCAGCCGACCCGGCACCGCCTGCAAACTCCAGACTCCCCGCGCCAAGGGCTGCCCCTTCGATTGCGGTCTCTGCCCCGAGCACGAACAGCACACCTGCATCGGCCTCATCGAAGTCACCACCGCCTGCGACCTGCGTTGCCCGGTCTGCTACGCCGAGTCCGGTCCCAGCGCCCACCTGCCGCTCGCCGACGTCCGCCGGATGATCGACTTCTACATCGACTCCGAGCACGGCCACGCCGAGATCCTCCAGATCTCCGGCGGCGAGCCCACGCAGCACCCCCAGATCCTGGACATTCTCCGCCACGCCCGAGGCACCAGCCTCGCCTACGTGATGCTCAACACCAACGGCCTGCGCCTCGCCGAGGATCCGGACTTCGTGCGCGAGCTCGCCGGCTTCGTGGGCGGCTTCGAGGTCTATCTCCAGTTCGACGGCCTCTCCGCCGCCTCCAGCCGCACCCTGCGCGGCGCCGATCTAGTCGCCCGCAAGCTCGCCGCCGTCGAGGCGCTCGGTCGCCACAACATTCCGACCACGCTGGTAATGACCGTCCAGGCCAGCGTGAACGACGCCGAGATCGGCGAGGTGCTCGCGTTCGCCATGCGCCACCGCCACATCCGCGGCGTGAACTTCCAGCCCACGGCGTTCTTCGGCCGCCGCCCCGCCGCAGCGCCCACGGCCGAGCGCAGCACGCTCACCGGCATCCTCGCCCTCATCGAGAAGCAGTCAGCCGGCCTCGTCCGCGCCTCGGATTTCGTCCCCCTGCCCTGCGATGTCGACCGCGTCGCCGTGAACTACCTTTACCGCATCGGCGGCGAGTACCGGCCGATCCTGCGCGGGGTCGACCTGCGTCCCCACCTCCAGCACATCCGCAACACCTTCAACTTCCGCGCCGAGGAGTTCATCGAGGAGGTTGGCGCCGGTTGCAGCTGCTGCAGCCCCGGTGCGCTGCTCAAGCTCGTCTCGCCCAAGTTCGTCCTCAAGAGCCGCGCCGAGCGCGTCGCCTACATCAACGACAGCCTCTTCCGGCTCAGCGTCGTTTCCTTCGTCGACGCCTACAACTTCGACCAGAAGGCGCTCCAGAAGGAATGCGTTCACGTGATCACGCCCGACCTGCGGAAGATCCCCTTCTCCGCCTACAACCTCGTCCACCGTCCCCGCCATGGATGAACTGGAGCACCGCGCGCAGGAATGGCTCCAGAGTCTGGGCACGTTCACCGGCATCGCCCGCACCGTGGTCGTGCTCTGCGCCTTCGCGACGCTCACCGCCGTGCTGGTCAACTTCCTCCTCGCGCAACGCGCCTCCGCGGTGCGGCGGGAGAAGCGCAGCGTCGTCGCCACCGGCACCATGCTCGGCTTCTTCGCGGTGTTCGCCGGTCTGATTCGCTTCCGCATCGGCGCCGTCGAGGTGCTGCCGCCCGCGGCTTGGCGTGCGGCCGCGACCGCCGGCCTCGCGTTGATGGTCTCCGGTGCGACCGTGAATATCCTCGGCCGCCTCGCCCTCGGCGCAAACTGGGGCGACCACATCCGCATCTACCGCAACCACGGGCTGGTCACACGCGGCGCCTACCGCCTCGTGCGCCATCCGCTTTACGCCTCGCTGATCTGGATGGCCTGCGGCTCCTCGCTCGTCTTCGAGAATCCGCTCGCGTTGCTCGCCGCACTCGGCGTCTTCCTCCCGGCGATGGCCTACCGTGCCCGCCAGGAGGAGACGGCGCTCGCCGCCGAGTTCCCCGCCTACGCCGAGTACCGGCGCCGCACCGGCATGTTCTTCCCAAAACTCTCCCACCTATGGAACCCGAAGTAGTCCAAGTTCCCCGGCCGGCCTTCGCGTTCTGCCGGTTCTCGCTCACCGGCCTGCTCTGGCTGGCCTTCGCCCTGCGCCAGTCCTGGCTCGTGCTCACGGTATTCATCATCCTAGCGCTCTCCGCCCTGCTGAAGGTGCACCGCTCGCCCATGATCGTCCTCTATGCGCAGACGATCCTGCGGCTCCGGCCCACCGAGCGCTTCGAATTTCTCGACGTCGCCGCGATGCGCTTCGCCCACTCCATGGGCGCCGTGCTGGCGCTGGCGACCTGGCTCGCGCTGCACTTCAACCCCAGCTCCGGCCGCTGGGTACTGCTCGGCTTCTGCTTGTTGAAAACCGTCTCCGCCTGCGGTTTCTGCCCGGCTTCGAAACTCTTCGTCTGCCTGCGCAAAGGCGGCTGCTGTGCCCTCACCCGCCGCCCCCGATGCTAGACACGCACACCGTCCCGAAGGAGGCCTGGGGCGTCTGCCCGTATTGGCACATCGGCGGCACCGCCGTGCCGCTCTACTCCGTCTGCGTGGGGCTGGCGGTCGCGGTCGGCATCGGTCTATACATCCGCGAAGTCCGGCGGCACGACCTGCCCCGGGAACATAGCCTCGCGGTCCTGCTGGCCTCGCTCGTCGGCGGCGTGCTCGGAGCGAAGTTGCCCTACGTGATCTGGAACATCGGGCTGTACTTCCACGGCGTGCGCGATCCGGAGGTGCTCTTCTCCGGGCGCACCATTCTCGGAGGGTTGCTCGGCGGCACCCTCGCCGTGCGACTGGTCAAGCATCGGCTCGGCATGCGCGCCCGGCGCGGCGACTACATGATCCCCGGCATCGCGCTCGGCATCGCCATCGGACGCATCGGGTGCTTCCTGCGCGGCTGCTGCCACGGCGTCACCACGGCGCTGCCGTGGGGCGTGGATTTCGGCGACAGCCGGCACCGCCACCCGACCCAGCTCTACGAGGCCGTCTTCTGCCTGGCGTGGTTCCTCTACGCCAGCCGCCAGCCCAAGGGCGACGCCGGCCGGCTCTTCGACCGTTTCATGGCGTCGTACTTCGCGCTGCGCTTCCTCCTGGAGTTCGTCCGCGTGGAGTCCGTCGTCTTCCTCGGGCTCACGGCCTTCCAATTGGTTTGTCTCGCCGTAGTCTCCTGGTTTGGACTGCGCCTGCGCCAAGCCGAATCCGCGAACAATCCCACACCCTAGCCACGCCTTCCCCTCCATGAGCGAACAGAAGCCCACCGAGCCAGAAAAGCTCCTCGGCATCGGCCCCGAGCCCCGCCCCGCGAGTGCACCCGACGCGCACACGCCCGGCAGCTCCGTGGGCGACATCGTCGCCGGGATTGTCTCAGCCATCGTCTGGTGGGGAATCGGCCTCGCCGCGGCGTCATCCTACCAGCGAAACATCAACGCTGCGGCAGCCGTGGTAATCCTGCTCTTCTTCGCCCAAGTGCTGATCGTAGGCATGAAAATGAGAAGGCCAGCCGCCTTCCTCATCTCCGAGCTACTTGCGGCGGTCCTCCTGCCAATCCTCGCGCTTGGACTGGTCTTCGGCGCCTGCCTGCTCGCATCCCGCTGACGGTGCTCGCAGAGCCGCTGGGAAAAATCGCGTTCAGTTGCGCGCAGCCCCACGCAATACTTGGCAGTCGCCGACTTCCCCGCCAACAATCCGCCCATGATCCCCACCGACGTCGTCTCGCGCATCTCCGCCGCCATGGCCCGCATGGCCTCGACCTACGGGCGCACCGTCTTCGACGAATGGGTCATCGTACGCTTCGGCGCCAGCACCGCCACCGTCGAGCACTACGAGGGGCCTCGCCTCGCCGACTGCCTCGCCTCCTTCAACAAGGAAATCGCTCCACTGCGCAACGAAGCCTCCGACCGCGCCCACGAGCCCGGCGACTTCGATTTCGCCCGCGCCGCCGCCGGTACCAACTTCGACGCGCTCCTCAAGCTCGGGCCCGACTCCTTCCTCTTCTGCAACAACACAACCAGCACGATGGAGCAGATCCGCGCCAACCCCGCTTGGCTCAAGGCGCAGGTTCCCTTCGCCAACCTCAGCGAGCACTTCCGCAACACCCCGGTCGGCAGCGCCTGACGCCGGCCTTCAGGGTCCGGCCGCGTTCGCCGCGGTTGGCTTTGCCTTGCCGGGCGAAGCCGTTTGACTCCGCCTCCCCATGATCGAAGTCGAACACCTCACCCGCGTCTTCCGCACCTACAAGAAGCAGCCCGGATTCTGGGGCGGGGTGAAGGGACTGTTCCACCGCGAGTTCGAGGAACTCGCGGCGGCCAACGACATCAGCTTCACCATCGGCGAGGGTGAGCTCGTCGGGTTCCTCGGGCCCAACGGTGCCGGGAAAACCACCACGCTGAAGATGCTCTCCGGCCTCATCTTCCCCACCTCCGGCAAGGCTCGCGTCGGCGGGTACGACCCCACGGAGCGCCGCAACGAGTACCGCCGGCTCTTCGCCCTCGTACTCGGGCAGAAGAACCAGCTCTGGTGGGACCTCCCGGCCATCGAGTCATTCCACCTCCTGCGCCACATCTACGCCCTGCCCAAGCCTCAGTTTCAGGCGACGCTCGACGAGCTCGTCGAACTCCTCCACGTCGGCGACAAGCTCTCCACGATGGTGCGTGAACTCTCGCTGGGCGAACGCATGAAGATGGAGCTCATCGCCGCCCTCCTCCACCGCCCCCGAGTCCTCTTCCTCGACGAGCCCACCATCGGCCTCGATGTCGTCAGCCAGCGCGCCGTCCGCCATTTCCTCGCCGACTACAACCGCCGCCACAAGGTGACCATCCTGCTCACCAGCCACTACATGGCCGACATCAAAGAGCTGTGCGAGCGAGTGATCGTCATCAACAAGGGCCGCAAGATCCACGACGGCTCCATCGACACCCTCAACGCCGCCGAGAACCGCCAGCGCATCATCCGGTTCCGCCCCGCCGACGGCCGCTGGCCCCAAGGTTGGAAACCCTCGGTCGGCACCTTGGAACCCGACGAGGATGGCGCCCTGCGCGTGCACACCCCATCCCAGTCCGTCGTCCCCGTCTTCCAGGAGATCCTCGCCGCCGGTCCGGTCGAGGACATCACCATCCAGGAAGTCCCGCTCGAGGACATCATCGCCGAGATCTTTAGCCGCGCCTGAACCGGCCCCGATCCGCCTGCCGGGGTGGCGCGCACCGGGCACGCCTGTATCGCCGGCCTGAAACCTTGGGCTTGCCATGCTTTTTCTGAGGCGTATCCCTCAGCCAGCTGGATGATCACGACCCCCTCAGCCCTCCCCACCATGCTCGTCGTCGACGACGAGGAGGGCCCGCGCACATCGCTGCGCATGGTGTTCAAGAGCCAGTTCAGCGTCCACACCTTCGACAATAGCGCCGCCGCCATCGAGTTCGTACACGACCACGCCGTCCACGTCGCCGTCCTCGACCTGCGCATCGGCCGCGAGTGCGGACTGGAGCTGCTCAAGCGTCTCAAGGAAGTGGACCCACGCATCGAGGTCGTCATGCTCACCGCGCAGGAGACGCTCGAGACGGCCAAGCAAGCCATGCGTCAGGGAGCCTGCGACTATCTCAGCAAACCGTTCGACCTGCTCAGCATCCGCGAGGCGGTCGGCCGGGCGCACCGCCTGCGCTGCGCCACCAACACCATCGAGACCAACACCGAGCGTCTCAAGAGCCTCACCGAGCAGCTCCAAGAATCGTTCACACGCGAGGAGATGACCCGCACCGCCAACGAGATCTACGCCGGCGTCATCCACGATCTCAACAACCCGCTCGCCATCATTTCCGGCTACGTCGACGTCATTCACCAGCAGATCGTCGACGCCCCGCTGCTCGAGGGGAAAGCGCTCCAGGAATTCCGCCACCACCTCCTGAGCATCGGCAAGCAGGTGAACACCTGCTGCGAGATTTCCTCCCGCTATCTTCGCTTCATGAGCCGCATCGGCCGTGGGCCCCAGCGCATCCCGGTCAACCAGGTGCTCGGCGATCTCGAGCAGCTCCTCCACAACCACCCCGCGCTCAAGGGCAACATCCTCACCGTCGACCAGCTCGCCGAGGATGTCGTCACCGGGCTTCAGTCCACCGAGCTCCTTCAGGCCCTGCTCAACCTCGCGGTGAACGCGCTCCAGAGCACGGATGCACCGCAGACCATCCGCATCGCCGCTGAGACGCTCGCCCATCCGCTCCCGATCTCCACCTTCGTCAACACTCCCAATCTCCGCTACGTCGGGATCGAATCGGTCGCCAATACAGCCCCGCTGGTCGCCATCTCCGTCTCGGACCAGGGCAGCGGCATCAAACCGGACGTTCTCCCCCGCGTCTTCGAGACCTATTTCACCACCAAGGCGCCCGGCCGCGGCACCGGGCTCGGCCTTTCCATCGTCGCGCGCTTTGTGCGCACCGCGCACGGCTGTATCCGCGTGAGCACCCAGCCGGGCCAAGGCACGACCATGACGCTCTTCCTCCCGGCCGAACGCGTCGCCGCCTCCCGTTTCGAGAACGATCCCCTCGCCACCGAGCGCACCGCGAGCGACTGATACGGGCAAGGCCCTCCTGCGGCTCTCGGGTGCGCTGCAGCGTTTCAAGTTCGTCCGCCACTCTCCCGTTTTCGGAATCGCCAGCACCGAGCCGTGCCCCTGTGCTTTCGTCGTGGACTGGCTTCTCCTAACCGTCGCCGCCGCCCTCGGCGCCACCTTTGTCTGGCTCTATCAGCGCGCCCGCGAGACCGCCATGCGCGCCGTTCTTCTGGGCACGGAGGCCCAGCTGGCAGAAGCCCGCACGGCCCTCGATTCCGCCCGTCTCGAGCTTGAGCGGCTCCGCGCCCTCGCCGCCGAACGCGAGACCGCCTCCGCCCGCCTCGCCGCCACCCTCGACTCCGAACGCCAATCCGCCGCCGAGAAGCTCGCCGTGCTCCAGGAGGCGCAAGCGCGACTCACCACCGAGTTCAAGGCGCTCTCCGCCGAAGCGCTCAAGGGCAACAACCAGACCTTCCTCGACCTCGCAAAATCTGCCCTCGCCCAATTCCAGGAAGGCGCCCGCGGCGACCTCGACAAACGCCAGCAGGCCATCGATTCGCTCGTGAAACCCATCCGCGAGTCCCTCGAGAAGGTCGATGTCCGCATCGGCGAGATCGAGAAGACCCGCGTCTCCGCCTACTCCGCCCTCTCCGAACAGCTCAAGTCCCTCGCCTCCGCCCAGGGCACGCTCCAGTCCGAGACCACCCGCCTCGCCACTGCCCTCAGCGGTACCCGGACCGCGGGCACATGGGGCGAGCTCCAGCTGCGCCGCGTCGTCGAGCTCGCCGGCATGGTCGAGCACTGCGACTTCGTCGAGCAGACCGCCTCCGCCGACCGCTCCCGCCCCGACCTCGTCGTCCGCCTCCCCCGCGGCCAGATCATCGCCATCGACGCCAAGGCCCCGACCGACGCCTTCCGCGAGGCCGCTGTCGCCACCGATCCTGCACAGCGCGCCGCCAAGCTCGCCGACCACGCCGCCAGAGTCCGCAAGCACATCGACGATCTCGCCGCCCGCGCCTATTGGGAACAGTTCACTCCCTCTCCCGAGTTCGTTGTCCTCTTCCTGCCCGGCGACCAGTTTCTCGCCGCCGCCCTCGAGGCCGATCCGGCCATCGTCGACCGCGGCATCAACAGCCGCGTGCTCCTCGCCACACCCTCCACCCTCATCGCGCTCCTCAAGGCCGCCGCCTACGGCTGGCGCCAGGAAGCCGTGTCGCAGAACGCCGAGGAGATCGCCAAGCTCGGGCGCGAGCTCTACGACCGCATCGTCGTCTTCGGCGAACACCTCGAGAAGACCGGCCGCGGTCTCGAGCAGGCCACCACCGCCTACAACAAGGCCGTCGGCTCCTTCGAAGGCTCGCTCCTCCCGGGCGCGCGCAAGTTCACCGAGCTCGGCGCACGCGGCGCCAAGGATCTGCCCGCGCTCCCCGGCATCGACACCGCCGTGCGCGACGTCACCCGCCGCAGCTGACCCCCCGTTCGCCACACGACACCTGCCGCCCATCACAGGTCGCTCGCCGCAGCCCGGCGGAACCGCCAGAACGCCACCATGCCACACAAGCACAACTGCGAGAACTGCGCCTGGCGTGCGAAGTACGACGCCCGCCCACGATCCCTCCTCGGCCGGCTCTGGCGCTGGCACATCCGTTTCTGCCCGGGATGGAAAGCCTACTACAACGCCCAGCCCGAGGACGCGCGCCGCAAGCTCGCCGCACGCTACTCGCTGCCCGAGCACTGACACGCGTCCTGCCCACCGCAGCGCAGGGCGCCATCCCGCCCTATCGCGGCCAGAATGTGTCCGGGGTGAACACCACCGCCTTCGGCACCTTGTCCAACACGCCAAACTTCGCGCGCACCCCCACGGGGCCATAGCTCTGGTCCTCGGCGAGGAAACGGGCGGTGATGACCAGGTTGTCCGGGAAGAACCCGTGCCGCGTCACGGGCACCATGATCGCCATCGGGGCGTGGCCGACAACACGACCGTCCACGGTGATCTGCGCACCGGCCGGGCGGGACTCCACCCACAGGCGCGCCTCGCCGGATTGATCCTCGGCAGGGGCCAACGAGCCGTCCGGCCATACCCGGTTTCCGGCGACACAACCGCCCAGCAAAAGCAGGGCGGCTACGCACAAGCCCGTATAAATTCGTGTGTTCATACCTGACAAACCGGGGAATAGATCAAATCCACGCCGGCTCCCGCAAGATAAACGTTCGCACTAGCACCGCTTCTCGCCGCTCTTTTACGAGACTTGGCAGCTGGCGCTGCCGCACATCCCGGCCGGAGCGACAGGCTCAAGCCCGCGGGTGCGCATGCCGGTAGACATCCTTCAGCCTCGCGATCGTCACATGCGTGTAGACCTGCGTGGTCGTCAACCGGGCGTGGCCGAGCAACTCCTGCACGAGCCGCAGGTCGGCACCGCGGTCGAGCAGGTGCGTGGCGAAAGAGTGTCGTAGCTTGTGCGGCGTGAGATCCATCGGCAGCCCGCATTGCGCCAGGTAGCGCTTCATCATCAGCTGCACAGTCCGCGGAGTCAGGCGCCGCCCGTGCGCGTCGATGATCACCGCATCGTCAGCACCCTTCGCCGTTGCGAACTCGTCGCGGAAACGCCGGAGCACCGTCTTCGCCACCGCGCCGATCGGGCAGACACGCTCCTTGCGGCCCTTGCCCATCACGCGGGCCACGCCCTCGGCGATGTCGATCATGCCGTAGTTCAGGCCGCACAGTTCGCTGATGCGCAGCCCGGCATCGTAGAGCAGCTCCAGCACGAGCCGGTCGCGCCAGCACACGAACGCATCAGCTCCCTCCAGCCCGAGATCCCGCATCGGCGCCGCGAGCAGCGCCCTCGCCTGCTTCTCGGTGAGAAACTTCGGCAGCCGCTTCTCCATCTTCGGCAACGCCACCCCGGTGAACGGATTGCGTTCCAGCCTGCCGCGCCGCATCCAGAAGCGGTAGAACGTCCGCAGCCCCGACACGTGGTTGTGCAGCGTGCGCCGGTCGTAGCGCCGCTGCGCCTCGATCACGAAATCGCGCATCTCGCGCTGCCCCAGCGCGTCGAACCGCCGCCCGGCCAGCCCGCTGCGCCGCAGCCAACGGTGGAAATCCTCGAACGCCTGCCGGTAGTTGCGCACCGTGTAGGGCGAGCGTCGGCGCTCCAACGCCAGATAGTCGAGCCACGGCTGCAACCACTCCGTGGCGACTGGCTCCGGCAGCGCGTCGGCTTGGGCTTCGTCCATGGGTTGGTGCTCCTCTACGGCGGCGGTCCCCGGTGGTCAGGCCCGATCGTCCGGCTTCGAACCGGCCGCACGTTCCTCGACCACGGCCACGATCCGCCCGGTCTCGCGCCGCAGCGCCGACTCCGGATCGATCCCGGCCTTGCGGCATGCCGCAGCCAGCTCGAACAGCCGCTTTCCGGCCTCGGCCTCGGTCAGCCCCTCGGCCTGCTGCGCCACCCCTGCCTCATGGATGAGCCCGTCAGCTGGCAGCTGCTTCTTGTGGATCTGCTTGTAGACCTCGAGGGCGACCAAAAGCGACGGCAACGCAGGCGGCTGGCGCTTGAACACACCGGTGGCCACAGGCTGGTTGCCGTTCTTCTTCTCGGTCGACTTGATCTTCTCCCACAGCGAGATCACCTGGTCGGACGTATCCGCCTGGCCAGTGCCGAACACATGCGGATGGCGGCGGATGAGCTTCTCGTTGATCTCGCGCGCCACGGCCTCGAGGTCGAACAGCCCCTTCTCCTCGGCCAACTGCGCGTGGAAAACGACCTGGATGAGCACATCGCCCAGCTCCTCCCGCATGTGCGGCATGTCGAGCCGGTCGATCGTGTCGAGCAGCTCGGCACACTCCTCGACCAGGCAGACGGCCAGCGACTGGTGCGTCTGCTCCCGGTCCCAAGGGCACCCGTCGGGCGCGCGCAGGCGGCCCACGGTACGGCGAAGTTCGTCAACGGCACTCATCGTGCCACCAAGCAGAAGCATCCCGGGCCGCGGGCGCACGAAAAATCCCGCCGTGCCGACTCCCTCAACTTGCTCTTGCGCGCGTCGCCTCGCGCCGCCGATGCTCGTCCAGCCATGCCGCTTGCCGACACGAGTACAGTGAACCCCAACCAGCTGATCGCCCCCGACGACGGCATGCTCTTCCAGGACCGCCGCGAGGAGTACTTCACGATCGGTCGCCGCGCCCTCGAGCTCATCCAGTTTTCCGGCACGCTCTGCGACAAACCGCACTACCCGCGCATCCTCGACCTGCCCTGCGGCCACGGACGCGTGCTTCGCTGGCTCCGCGCGCACTACCACTACGCGAAAATCACGGCCTGCGATCTCGACACCGCCGGCGTCGATTTCTGCGCGAAGACCTTGGGCGCCATCCCGGTCCATTCCCGGCCCGATCTGGCGCAGGTGCAGTTTCCCGAGCCGTTCGACCTGATCTGGTGCGGTTCGCTGCTCACCCATCTGCCACCGGAGACCTGGCCGGGCGTGCTCGACTGCTTCGAACGCTGGACCGCCGAGTGCGGCGTGATCGTCCTCACGCTCCAAGGCCGTTTCTACACCAGCCTCCTCGCCCGCGGCCGCACCGACATCGCCGAGAACATCGACAAGGCCGCACTCGGCCGCGAGTTCGCGCAACGCGGCGTTTCCTTCCAGCGCTACCTCGAATCCCCGCAGTCCCCCTACGGCGTCACGGTCACCGCTCCGGAAGTCGTCGGCCGCTGGCTCCAGAGCCGCCCCAACCTCATCCTCCGCGCCTACATGGAGCAGGCCTGGGGCATCCAGGATATGGTGATCCTCTACAAGAAGGCCGGCTACTTCGAGCCGCTGCCCGCCCGCGCGTTCCCCTGAGCCGTAGTTTGTTCGAGGGCGCCGCTTCGTCGGCGCTGTGTCCGGATCTCGGCGCCACCCGTGCGCAACCTCCGTCCGTCGACGCACACATCCGTCACGGTCCCGGAAACGGCGCTTGCCCCGCATGCCACGCTTTGGCGCTATCGCCCCCGATGAGCGACAAACTCACCGAAATCATGGCCCACAAGAGGCAGGAGATCGCGCCCCTCCTGCGCCCGGTCTCCGAATCCGAGCTGGCCGTACTCGACGCCCGGCTGCCCAAGCCGCCCTCCTTCGCCGCCGCCCTCCGCCGCGCCGACGGTCGCCTCGCCATCATCTCCGAGATCAAGCGCCGATCCCCCTCCGCAGGCGCCATCGCCGCCACCGCCGACTCCGCCGCCCAAGCGCGTAAATACCGCGACGCCGGCGCCGACGCCCTCTCGGTCCTCACCGACACCAAGTACTTCGGCGGCACCCTCGACGACCTCCGCCTCGTCGGCGCCGAGTTCGCCGCACGCGGTCCCGCCCTACCCCGCCTGCGCAAAGACTTTTTCGTGCATCCCGTGCAGGTCTTCGAAGCCCGCGAAGCCGGAGCCAGCGCGATCCTCATCATCGTCCGCGCACTCGTCGACGAGGAGATCAAGACCCTCGCCGGCGCCGCCGCCGCGGCCGGACTCGATGCGCTCTTCGAAATCCACGACGAAGCCGATCTCGCCCGCGCCCTCGCGCACGGGGCAAAGATCGTCGGCGTGAACAACCGCGACCTCGCCGTCTTCAAGACCGACCTCGCATTCACCGAGCGGCTTCTCCCGCAGGTGCCCGCCGGCATCGTCAAGGTCAGCGAGAGCGGCATCTTCGGCGCCGCCGAAGCCGGCCGCGCCCGCCGCGCCGGCGCCCACGCCGTGCTCTGCGGCGAGGCGCTCATGAAGGCCGCCGACACCGCCGCGCTCATCGAGGAGTTCCGCCGCGCCTGAGCCGCCGCCTAACCGTGCCCGTGCCGCAAGCGGCACGGAAGTACGCAATACGACATGCCCGCAGGCGGTTGCCTCACGGCTCCGCCATCCGGCTACGCATCTTCCGCACGACTTCGCCCAAAACGCCCTTGCCAAAGCGCCCGCTTCGCCGCGAAATCCGCACCGCATTCAAGGGACCGTATTTCAACGGATAGAATGGTGGCCTCCGAAGCCGCAGATGTGGGTTCGATTCCCGCCGGTCCCACCACCTCTGAGAGAAGCCCGAAAACGGGCTCAGTGCTAAACCCGGTGCTAAATCGTTCGCCGAGGTTTCTCCGTTTGAAACAGCGCGATCAGGCCAAGACTCAGCATCGATTCCGCAAATAGTCGCGGATATCGTCATGAGCGCCTACAAAATCGACTTTCAGCGCGTCGCCATCGCGAATGAAGACGATTCGCAAAGTGAGCGACGCCCTTGTCTCGTACACCGGAGGCTTGAGCGGACGCACGCTGCATCCAGCATGCGCATGCGGCCGGCCGTAGGTTGCGAGCAATCCACCAAGCACGAAATCGACCGCGGCGCGATCCTCCTGCGAGAGCTTACTTGCGGCGGCGAGAAACCTTTTTGTGAGGAGAACCTTCACGAGTAAGCATCCCGGGGGTGAATTCGACGGTCTGCGCGCTGGCGACGTCGGCCACGATGCGACCGGCAGCGGCATCGACTTCGGCTGCCGTCATCCCGTATTCGCGCTCCGCATAGTCTGCCGCAACCACTTCCACCGGGCGAAGCGCAATGACCTTGTCGCCAAAAATCACGCCGATTTCCTCCCCGGCAGCGGCGCGTTTGAGCCACCCCCCGAGGTTCTGACGAGCTTTCGTTACGGTAAGCGTCTGCATTACGTCTCTATATTGTCGCGTAAAAGGCGGAGAGCAAGGTCGGATACCGCGCGTGGCAGAAGTCCGGGCAAATCCCCCGCCGGTTCCGCCTCCTCAATGAGGAAGAGCGATCGGCGGCGGTACCACGCAAAGCGAGCGCGCCAGCCGGGAATTGACTCGTAGGGCCAGTGGAGTTCCCGACAATTGCAGCCATGCCACTCGACGAACGCCCCGAGAAACGACGCTCCTGCAAGGTGCGTGTCGACCGAGTGCTGCAATCCCTGCCGGAACCGCAGCGCCACAAACAGGCAATCCGCCTGTGCAGCGATGCCCTCGAACGGTTCTCGCGCGAGGAGCTCGTGGAATTCAAGCACTCCATTGAGAACGATCCGCACTATTGGCCGTTCCTCGCGAAGAGGACCCGCGCCGAACTGGCCGACATCGCCGCCGGCCAGATCGCGCTGCTCGACGCCAGCACCAGATAGACGACGGCCTACGCTGCGAACGTCGGCGATGTAGCGGAGTCCGTTCCGCCCGGCACCTCGCCACTCTTCCGCTTCTGCGAAGCCAGCGGCGCAATCCCTGCCGTTGCGGCGATTCCGGAAACGGCCAAACATCGCCGGATGCTCGCGCTGTTCCGCCGCCCCGCACTCCTGTCCCTCGCGCTTCTCTCGACTGCTCTCCCGCTACAGGCAGCGTCGACCGCCGAGGCCGCTCGTGCCCAGGTCGGCGTGACGACCGGCTACGATCCCGCCTACCGTCGGCTCGCCTACCCCGGCGGCGATGTGCCCGCCGGTACCGGCGTCTGCTGCGATGTCGTCGTCCGCGCGCTGCGCTCCGCCCACGGATTCGACCTTCAGAAGGAGGTGCATGAGGACATGGCCGCCCACTTCGCCGCCTACCCGAAAAAATGGGGACTGAAGAAACCCGACGCCAACATCGACCACCGCCGCGTGCCAAACCTGCAGACGTTCTTCGCGCGTCGCGGCTGGTCGCTCGCCATCGGCAACTCCGCCACCGCGTACCGAGCCGGCGACATCGTGACCTGGGATCTCGGCAACGGGCTCGCACACATCGGCGTCGTCTCCGACCGTCGGGCGAAAGGCGGCGCGCCGCTGGTGATCCACAACATCGGCCGCGGCGCACAGGAAGAAGACGTGCTCTTTTCCTGGACGCTCACCGGCCACTATCGCCCGTGTCTCCCGCCCGCCGCAGAAGCGCCCTAGGCGCGAGAGACCGTCGTACGGCCACGATTCGGTCGAGGCAGCTCACCGGATCATGATCGCGGCGAAGCAGACGTCGAACACGTCGGGGTCGAAGTGGATCGCGCGGCCCTTTTTCATCTCGGTGATCACACGCTCGTCCGTCCACGCCTCCTTGTAGGCGCGGCGCGAACGCATGGCATCGAAGACATCGGCGATGGCCACGATGCGCGCCTCGAGCGGGATCTCCCGCTCCTTCAATCCGCGCGGGTAGCCGGTGCCGTCCCAATGCTCGTGATGGCAGAGGGCGACCTCGGCGGCTTTGCGGATCTCCGCAACCTCGCTGCCGACAAGGATTCCGTGCCCGATCGCCGGATGCGCACGGATGGTCGTCAACTCCTTCGCGTTCAGCTTGCCCCTATGGTGCAGCACCTCGCGCGTGACGCCGATCTTGCCGATATCGTGCAATCCGGCGGCAATGCGGATACACTCCACGCGGGCCTTGGGCAGGCCGAGTCGCTGGGCCAGCGCAGCGGCAGCAGCGCTCACCCGTTCATGATGGCCGGCGAGGTCCGGGTCGAATGCCACGCATACCGCCTGAAGACGCTGCGCCACTTCCTGCCAGGGATGTTTTCCAAGCGAAAGACTCATGATTGGTGCTGTCGCGCCGGCTCCGTTTTCCCAGGGCAGGGTTCCGCGGCGTGTCGGGCCTCCTTGTTGCGATAGAGTTCCGCATCTCCGGCACCGAGCAGTTCTTCGAGAGAACGGCTCTCGTCGTGTTCAAGCATCACCAGGCCCGCGCTCGACTCGATCCGGTACGGGGTGAGTCCGGCGGCATTCCGGGCTTCGAGTAGCCGCTCCAGATTGGCCAGCGCTTCCTGCGCAGCGCCGGGCTGCCGCTCAATCCCCATGGCCAGAAACTCGTCGCCGCCCAGCCGCACGAACAGACCGTCCTTACGGAAAGCGCTTCGCAACAGCGTGGCGAATTCGACGAGCGCCGCATCGCCGCTGGCATGGCCGTACGTGTCGTTGATGCCCTTGAAGCGGTCGAGGTCGAAACACACCAGATAACCACGCGCGCCCGTCTTCCGCATCTCCTGCATGAGCTCGGGGTGCAGCGTGTTGAAGCCGCGGCGGTTGTAGAGCCCCGTCAGCTCGTCCAGCACGGCAAGCTGGCGCAGCGCGTATTGGAGGCGATGGCGCTCGATGCTGTAGACGATCGAACGGTCCAGTTCCGGTCCCGTGCATTGCCCCTTGATCAGATAGTCCTGCGCGCCGGCCTGCACCGACCGCAATCCGATAGCCTCGTCGTCGGTCCCGGTGAGCACGACCACAGGAATGCTTCGCGAAGTCTCCATCACCCGATCGAGCGTGTGCAGCTCCTCGCTGTCGGGGAGGTTCAGGTCCAGCAGAATGGTATCGAAATCCTGCTGCCGCAGCGCCTGAAGCGCGTCGGCTAGCGTCGTGCGCCACTCGATGTGGTAGAGGCAATGCGGCGAGTTCATCAGCATCCGTTCGACGATGCGCGCGATCACCGGCACGTCCTCGACGAGGAGGACGCGGATGTCCAGATGCACGCCGGTGCCGATGGGAGGAAGGCTCATGGTTTCGGCGATGCCGGAGTCGCGACCGACTCCTCGGTCGCGGTGTCGGCGATCACGCGCGGGGTGATGAAGAATACCAGCTCGGTGCGCTCGGAGACCTTGTTCGTGCCGGAGAACGCCTTGCCCAGCAGCGGGATGTCGCCGAGCAGCGGCACCTTCCGCTGGGTCGAGGTCGTGCTGTCCTGCACCAGTCCGCCCATGATCACCGTGGCGCCGTCGCGCACGCGGACGATCGAGGAGGCCTGACGGATGTCGATGACGGGGGCGTTGGTGTTGCCTGTGGCCGAGGTCTCGGTGCGCACCAGCCGGCTGACCGCCGGTGTGATGTCGAGGGTGACGACGCCGCCCGACGACACCTGCGGCGTGATGGAGAGGATCGTGCCCACGGTGATGGTCTGGATCGTCTCGTCGGTGGAGATGATGGGCGTAACGCCGGTCGACTGCGTCGTCTTGGTGATGAAGACGGGCAGGTCTTGGCCGACGCGGACCACGGCGGGCTGGTTGTTGAGCGTCCGCAACCGCGGTTTGGAGACGATCTTTAGGTCGCCCTGCTGCTTGAGCGCGTCGAGGATGGCGGTGACGCTGCCGCGCTGGTGCGAAATCTGGATTCCTGTGGCCGACGGCGTGCCGCCGTAGATCGGATTCTGCACGATCAGTCCGCCGGAGCTGGGGATGCCCAGGCTGCCCGGGATGGTGCTGAAGGTGGTGTCGAGACTGCTGGAGACCTTCTGCCAGTTGATGCCGAGCTGGAAGCTGTTATTGAGGGCCACCTCGTAGATCTCGACCTCGAGATCCACCTGCCGGACGATGTTCTCCGTGACGCGCGCGAGGAAGTCGGCCACCGCCTCGATATTGCGATGCCGGTCGCGGACGATGACGGTGCCGGCCAGGCTGTTGATGGTGATCGAGCCGCTTTCGGAGACGAGCGTCTTGAGCTGCTCGGCGAGATCGCCCCAGAAGTTGATCGTCGAGGAGTTGGTGACGGTCATCGTCGAGCCATCGTTGCCACCAGAGCCGCCGCTCGCGCTTGTGCTGGAGCCGGAGCCACCGCTGCTGGAGGAACCGCCCGAGCTGATCTGCACGGCGTTGGACCCCTGGCCTGAACGGGTGACATGGATGTAGTCGATCTGGAACAGGCGCGTCTCGCGGCTCTTCACGCGCAGGAGCCGCCCCTCCTGCACAAAGTAGTAGCCGTTGGCATCGAGGAGCGCCTGCATCGCCAGATCGAGCGGCAGGTCGCGGAACTCGACCGTGACGTCGCCCTCGACGTCGAGATCGGGCACGATGTTGAGACCGTTCGCCCGGGCGAAGAGCGCGAGTGCCTGCTTTATGGGGACGCCCTCGGCGCGAAAACTGAACTCAGTCGGCGCCACAACGACCGAGGCTCCGACAGCTGTCGCTCCGGCGGCGGGGCCACCCGGCATGCCCTGCGCGGTTCCCATCCCGGCAGGAGCGGCATCCTGAGCGGAGGCGTAGCCGCCGAGCAGCGATGCGAACAGCAGCAAGGCTCGTGTGCGGAGGTGCGTGTGGGTTTTCATTGGGAAATCGGAGTCGAGAGCCCTTGTGCGGAGGTTTTGACGGCCAGTTCCTGGCCGACGGGAAGGAAGTGGTGCCCGCCGGGGAAGCCGATCCAGGCACCGGCGATCTCGGCCGCCTCTACGGTGAAACGGTCCAGTTTGTCGCCGGGAATGCAGATACGTCCGTTGAGCAGCACATACACCGACGGCCCCTGCACCCAGATGGCGGAGAGCCGCACACGCTCGATCACTTCGGCTGCGGTGGTCTCGTCCGAGGGCGAAGCCTCGTTCTCGGGCTTGGCCGGGATTGCGAACGGATCGCGAGCGACCGTGGGGATCGCGAGCGCCTTGAGCGCATCCGGAATCGACAGTGCCGAGACATCCGCCCCCTCCTCGCCGTTCTCCGCCACGGCGACGTCCACCTGCTCGACGGCCGGTGCGGGAGCGGTGGCAGCCGGCTTCGCGAGGTACGACCACCCCACGAAGACGAGGGCGGCCAGCACGAGCGCGGCGACGAACGCCGGGTTGTTAAGGAGTTTTCTCATCGGGGGAAAGTGCGGCGAAGCGCACTCCGATTTCGGCGGTGATGTGGCCCTGCTCGTCGCCATGGACCGCGAGGCGCACGATGCCGCCGCGTTTGTCGGCCGGGATCAGCCGGTCGAGCAGAACCAAGAGCGAGGCGAAGCTGGCCTGGTTGCCGGCAGCCGGTGTCAGGCGTCCGCGCACGGGCTGGAAAACGACCGGGGCGGTGGTGGCGGGCGGCTGGAGCTCCGCATCGCTTGCGTGGAAGACGGCCCCCCAGCCCTGCGCCGCCGCGCTGGCGCGCATCGCAGCCAGTTGGGCATCCATGTCCGCCGGATTCCGGATCGTCGCCTGGACACAGCGGGCCGTGGCGGACGCCGACTCGGCCGTTGCCGTATCCGGCCATGTGCCACGCAGTTCGTCGACCTCGGCCTCGAGCTGCACCGCGGGCCGGCTGGAATCGCGCAGCGCACGCATCTCGGGGCTCCGGACGATCCGATCCCACCCCCAGAGCAGGAGGAGCACGAGAAACGGCACGGCCAACGGCAGCACATAGAACGTCCGTGCGACCCTGCCGGCATCCGGCCACCCCGGGATCACGGTGAGGAACTGCCACGCGCCGCGGACGGCTGCGATGAGCCTAGTTTTCAAAGAGTCGGCCCTCCATGGCGAAGCGTTGTTGGGCGATACCTACGAATCCGGCGGCCGCCATGCGGCCGGCCGGTCCCTGCGCATCGTTGAATCGGATGCGCAGCGGGCTGCGCTCCAGATGCCGTTTCAGCCCGTTGATCGTCTCCCGCGCCGTCTCGTCGTCGCCGTTCACCACACCCTCGCACTGGAACAGCCAGGCGGCGTCCTCGGCGCTCCAGCGCACGCTGAAATCGGTGAGGCGCACATCGGCCGGAAGCACGCCGGACAGGTAGCCGAGCAGCTTGGCCGGGACCGGCGGTAGCGACGCATCCTCGATATGCTGACGCAGTAGCCGCTCGCGCTCCAGGGTGAGGTTGCGGGTCTGGAGCCGGTCGCGTTCCTCAGCCAGGTCGGACTCGCGGGCCTGCACGGCCAGCAGGCGCTGCTTCTCGCCGCGCCAGACGTCGTTGGCCTGCCAGAGGTGCTGGACGAAGTTGGCCATCGTCAGCCAGCCGATCGCGATGAGCCCGTAGCGGATGAACTGGGCGTGCCGCTTGCGCCGCAGGTAGCCGGCGATGAGGTTCACCGGCTGGTTGCGCACGACGCGGGAGGCGTTGACGACCCACTCGTCGGGCTGGGTCGGCAGCACCATCACCACCTTGCCGGCACCGCACTTCGCCGTGACCTCCTCGGTGGCGCGCCCCGTGCGGGTCACCAGCCAGATCCGGTCGACGGAGGTGTTGAACTGCTGCTTGGCATAGAGGAGCGAGCGGTTGATCTCGATGGCCACGCGCACCGGCGCCTCCTCCAGCGAGGCGAGGATCGTGCGGGTGAACAGCAGCGGGCCGTGGGACTGCGCGACGATGATGATCGTGGCCTCGCCCAGTTCGGCGGCTACCAGGGCCGGCGTGCCGCGCGCGATCGGGAAGCCGTTCATCTCGCGCTGGAGCGGCACCACCATCGGCAGGATACGCGTGAGATCGAGCCGCCGCAGGAGGAAGACGCGCCGCAGCTCGTTGTAGAACGCCTGCGGCATGAGATGCAGGAGGAACGCCTTCTCCGCCTTCGGACCGATCGTCGGCTGGGCGACCCACAGCACCGGGCCCCGCTCCTTCGTGTAGCGGGCGATGCGCCCATCAAGATAAGCCTTGGCCGCCCCCGCCGAGAACGTGGGCGCAGCCTCGGGCTGATGCGCGAACTGATCGCCCTCGTAGACGAGGAAAGTGTCCGTACCCTCGAACTTCAGTTCGGCCAACGCCTTGTCGAGCGCGGCGGAGAACTCCTCGGCCGTGCGCACCGGGCCGGTGGCGCTCCACATCCCGAGTGTTCTGCGCTGGCGGCGTACGCCGATGTGCAGCGTGCCGCGCAGCCAGACGATGCCCAGCTGGTCGCTATTGGTGCGCGAGACCTTGCGGCGCGTGGTATTCACCACCTGAGGCTCGGCACCCGGGGCCGGCGCCGGCACTTCTGCCAAAGGCACGGCACCCTGCGGCTCTGCCTCCGCCGGAGCCCCGTCCTTGAGAAAATCGGGCACGAAGCCGCCCGGCTCGGGCGGGACGAAGCCACCAGGCTCGGGAGGAACGAACTTGTCGGAGTCGCTCATGGTTGGCTCCAGTTCCTGCCATCGAAAACATAGCACGGCGCTACTACCAGAGGTGCGATGACCGGCACTGTCTGACGAGTGGGGTTGCCACCTGATTCGTCCGGTGACAGGTAGAGGGCCGATCCTGGCCTGATATGCACGGTAAGCACCTCACCTTTTGCAATCGGCTGCGGCTTAGCCGTACCTTCCCAGTAGGTGGCCGTAATAGAACTCCTATTCCATAGACGGATGGCAACGTGACTGCCGAAGAGCGGACGGAGATCGATACGCTCAATCAAGAGATAGTGTCGCAGCCACATATCATTGCTACCATCCAACACCTGCCATCGAGCCCAGCCATTCCAGCTGGAAACCGGAGGGACCTGCCCATCCTGCGTATCCCATATCTGATCAAACTGGGTATTGCTTGGTGCATAGCGAGAATCCGGCAAAGCCGGGCCACTGTGCATGGACGAGATGAGTATGATCCGCTGAGCAGGAACCTCGCGTGGATCGAAGAGAATCACACGCAAGTTATTCCGACGGTTAACAGCGATATCTCCGGTTGAGAGGTCAGCGACTGTTGCGACATCGCTGCACCAGCTCCGCTGCCGAAGATTCGAGAGATCCGGCCAAACAGAAACTGGTAGCATGCTGTTGGTGCACAGGTATGCCTTCACCTGCTCGCCCAGCGCCTTGAGCGTCTCGGCCTCGGCTCGGACCGCCGCGCGGTCCATCGAGCGCAGGACGTTCGGCACGAGCACGCTGGCCATGATCGCCATGATCGCGAGCACGCCGATCATCTCGATCAGGGTGAACGCCGCCGAGCGGCCGAGATCCGGATGGTTGTGGGTGCGTTTCATTTGGCGTTCCACAGCTGCAGGATCGGCAGGATCACCGCCAGGGCCACCACCCCCACGACGCCGATCAGCCCGAGCATCATCGCCGGGTTGAAGATCGCAAAGACGACCTTGATGCGGCGAGGGATGATCTTGTTGTAGTACTCGGCGACGCTGTTCAGCGCCACATCGAGCGTGCCGGAACTCTCGCCGGTCGCGATCATGGTGATGAGCGTCTGCGGGAAGAGCGGATCGGCGGCGAGGCAGCGGCTCAGCGGCTTGCCCTCGAGCACACCGCGGTGCGCCTCCTCGAGCGCGGCGGCGAGCGCCCGGTTGCCCACGACGTTGCGGCAGATCTCCAGGCCGCGCAGCAGCGGGATGCCGCTGCGGTAGAGCAACGCGAGGTTGTGCGCAAAACGGGAGAGCGCGATCATCGACACCAGCGAACCGAAGACCGGCAGGTCCATCTTCTTGCGGTCGAACCAGGCGGCGAACTCCGGCGAGCGCAGTGCAAACCGCACCAGCAGCGGCAGCCCGACGAGCACGCCCAGCAGCACCGGCCACCCGTTCAGCAGCACATGGCTGATCGACATGACGACCCGCGTGAGCGTCGGCACCTCGAGCGAGAGTTCGCCCAGCAGGCTCACGAACTTCGGCACGACCAGCGTGAACAACATCAGGACGAGCGCCCCCGCGGCGCACATCACGATCACCGGATACATGAGCGCCTGGCGCACATCCGCCACCAGTTGGTCGCACCACTCGAAATAGCCCTGCAGACTGGAGAACACCTCCGGGAGCTGGCCGCTGATCTCGCCCGCCTCGATCACGGCCGTGACCTCCGGGGTGAAGACCCGCGGATACTCGCGCATCGCGCGGTGCAGCGGCACGCCCACGGACACCTGCTCGCGCAGCGCGTCCAGGATCGCGCCGGAGCGCGTGTCGCGGTTGTCCTCCGCCAGCCGCTGGAGCGCGTTGGGCAGCGTGATGCCGGCCCGCAGCAACAGCGTCATCTGCACGAAGATGTTGATGACATCCGCGCGCTTGAGCCGGAAGCCGCTGACGCCGGCGCGCTGCTCCATCTGCCCTTCGCGCGCCTCCAGCAGCCAGATGCCCGCCGCGCGCAGACGGGTCTCCAGCGCCTCGATGCTCTCGGCCTCGAGCAGCCCGGTGGTGATCCGACCGGCGGCGTTGTACGCACGATAGCTGTAGGCGCCCATGGTCAGGTGTTGAAGGCCACCCGGTAGACTTCCTCCAGGGTGGTGTCGCCGCGGAAGGCGCGGCGCAGCCCGTCGTCGAAAAGCAGCGGCATGCCGCGCTCCCGGGCGAGCGCCTTGATCTTCTCGCTGTTGCCCTCGGGGAGCAGTGGCAGATAGGCGTCGTCGATCTCGAGCACCTCGAAGATCGCGACGCGGCCGCGGTACCCCTGGTTGTGACACTCCGCGCAGCCGGTCGCCTTCCACAGCGTCGGCTCGCGATCGGTCGGCACCGGCAGGTTGAAGGAGCGGAGCGTCGCCGCGGGGTCCTCGACGGCCTGGCGGCAGACCGGGCAGAGGCGGCGTACCAGCCGTTGTGCGACAATGAGGTGCAGCGTCGCGGGCAGAAGGAACGGCTCCACGCCGAGGTCGATCAGGCGGGGAATCGCGCCGAAGGAGTCGTTGGTGTGCAACGAGCTGAAGACGAGGTGGCCGGTCAGCGCGGCCCGGGCCATCAGCTGCGCCGTATCCTTGTCGCGGGTTTCGCCGACGAGCAGGACATCGGGGTCCTGCCGAAGCAGTGTCCGCAGCCCGGTGCTGAAGGTCAGGCCGATCTTCTCGTTGATCGGAGTCTGCCGGATATACGGCAGCCGGTACTCGATCGGATCCTCAAGGGTGAAGACCGCGCGCTCGTGGCGGTTCACGGAGTTGAGCGCGGTGTAGAGCGTGGTCGTCTTGCCGCTGCCGGTCGGGCCGGTGACGAGCACGATGCCATGCGGCCGGGTGCAGGCCTTGGCGAGCTTGGCCTCGTCCTCCGCGCGCATGCCCATCGAGGCGAGTTCCATGAGCAGCGCGCCGCTGTCGAGGATGCGCATCACGATGCTCTCGCCGTAGATCGTGGGCAGGCAGGAAACGCGGAGGTTCAGCTCGCGGCGGCCCACCGTGATGCTGAAGCGGCCGTCCTGCGGCAGGCGTGTCTCCGAGACGTCGAGATTGGCGAGCACCTTGATGCGCGCGGTGAACGGTTCCTGCAGGTCCTTCGGCACCATCATGAACGGCCGCAGCACACCGTCGTGACGCATGCGGATGCGCAGCGACTTCTCGTCGGGCTCGAGATGGATGTCGCTGGACGACTTGCGCACCGCCTCGCTGATGAGCTGGTCGATCGCCCGCACCATCGGCGCCGAGCTGTCGTCGGCGCCGTTCTTGCCGCCGATGGCCATCAGCTCGTCGATGGTCTTGTCGAGCGAGCCGGCACGGTCGTTGGCGGAGTTGAGCTTGTCGAGGATGTCCGGCAGGGCGGCGTTGAGCACCTCGACGCGCAGCTGGGTCATCTGTTCGACCTGGTCGATGGCGACCACGTTGAACGGGTCGGCCATCACGAGGGTGAGCGTGTCGGCCGTGCGGGCGATGGGGACCACCCCGGATTCCTTGCAGAACGCGAACGGCAACAGATCGAGCACCGCCGGATCGAACGGGATCTTCGCGAGATCGACGGTCGGCGTCTGCGCGTCCTTGGCCAGGAATGCGCTGAGCGCCGGGCCCGTGATGAAGCCCAGATCTTGCAGCACCGTGCCGATCAGCTTGCCGCCGCGCTTCTGTTCGCGCAGCGCCAGCTCCAGCTGGTTCGGCGAGATCAGCCCGGCATCGAGCAAGCGGTCACCGAGCCGCTTGGTCGGCAGACCTGGAGTGAAGAAACCCATGGGGTCAGGATACACGGCAGCCGGCCTCCGCCTGCGCGGGGACCGGCTGTGCACGTACGCCGATTACTGATGGGCAAGATAGACGTAGACGGTCGTGGTGGCGTTGGACGCCGCGTACACGACTTTGCCGTTGTTGTCGGCGGCCGTCGCCTGCGCGGCGGTGGTCGAAAGCGGCTCGCCATCGATGCTCAAACTCAGGTTGCGGGCTTCGGTGATCGGCACGCCGATGAGGACCGCGGAGACGACCCGGGAACCGGTCGGCAGATTCGCCGTACCGCCGTTGAGCCGGAAGTTGGTGCCGTTGGCGGTGGAGGGGTTGTTGCCGGTCGCGGCCAGGCAGACGATGCGCGACTGGTTCTGCTGCGAGCTGCCGCCGGCGGCGACCCAGGCGCCGGTCGCGTTCGACCAGGTTGCGCCGGTCGCGAGCGTCGAAGTCGGTTGTGTCCCGATCTTCACCACAAAGCGGTTGTCGAGATTGCCCGCGGTGACGAGCAGATCGTCGATGCGGGAGTTGGTGGTGGTGATCGGCACCATGCCATACTTGCCGCTGAACTCGGTCAGCGCGGATCGCACGGCGTTGATGGAGGCCACGGAGCTGGTGACCCGCGAACTCGCGATGGTGGAGAACACCTTCGGGACGACGATCACCGCAAGAATGGCGATGATGGCGAGCACGCCGATCATCTCGATCATGGTAAAGCCGGCTGTGCGCCGGCAGGAATGCGCAGGCATGTGGGTATTCATGGGGTTGGGTTGTAGGGGTAATCGGCAGGTTACGGCGGGACTTGATGTCGAGATTTCCACTATCCCGTTCCCGAACCCCGTTCGCCACAGGGGCGGCTCGGCACTGCAATGCAGCCCAGCAAGTCTTCACATAAAACTAACGATCGAAACCCTCTCGATTCT
>Ga0209098_1000977_pt1 | contig 28764 bp, 17 predicted proteins | sample AD_JPNHW1_MetaG_FD_184429 | JGI IMG/M metagenome (GOLD analysis project Ga0209098, IMG submission 184429) | Active sludge microbial communities of municipal wastewater-treating anaerobic digesters from Japan - AD_JPNHW1_MetaG (SPAdes) (version 2) | ecosystem: Engineered > Bioreactor > Anaerobic...
TCCCCGGAAAGCGGGTAGGAGTTTAGGCGAGCCGCAGATTCGGGGTCAATGGGTGGGTCATGAACGCTGTCGCGCTGCGAGACTTGAAGCCGAACACCTTCTTCACGAAATTCCTCTTCCTTGACGGAGGCTTCGTCCTCCTCGCCCCCGAGACGCCGGTCACCCAGGAACTCATCAACCGCCTGACGCGTTGGGAATTCAGGGAGCTCGCGAGCGAAGGCACGGCCGCGGAGAGCATTGCAGCGACGTCCGACAACGGAGCGGAAGGCAAGGGCGCCGCGGAGGGCCTTCCACAGGCCGCGGACGCGGGCGACGACGAGAAGCTCGAAAGTGTCCTCGCCTACCATGCCCGCTATGTCGAGTACGTGGAATCGGTCTACAACCGCTTCGTCACGAAGAACACGCTGGACTTCAAGGAGCTCCTAGAGCGCCAGAAAAACCTCTACGAGGTCCTCTCCCAGAACAGGCGACTCCTCCTCCGGGCCCAGTCCCTCGCCCCGAGCCATTCCAACTACCTCGTGGCCCATGCAGTGAGGACCTCGATAATCTCGATGCTCCTCGGCATGACCCTCAAGCTGCCGGCCTTCCGCCTCATCGAGCTCGGCGCCGCCTCGGTCCTCCACGAGATCGGCATGGTGAAGCTCCCGCCCCAGCTCTACATGGCGGGACGCCAGCTCACGCCCGTCGAACGCAGGTCGATAACGACCCACCCCATCCTCGGCTACAACCTCCTCAAGGAACGCCAGGTGCCGCTGGCCGTCTGCATCGCCGTCCTCGAGCACCACGAGCGCATGAACGGCTCGGGCTACCCGCGCGGCATCCCCGGCGACAGGATCTCCGTCTATGCGAGGATCATCATGGTCGCCTGCTCCTACGATGCGGTCACCGCCTCGAGGCCCTACAAGGAAGCGAAGGACGGCTACGCGGGCATGGTCGACATCCTCAAGAACGAAGGGAAGCAGTACGACGAGTCCGTAATCCGGGCCCTCGTCTACAGCATGTCCATCTATCCGATAGGCAGCCACGTCCTCCTCTCGAACGGAGCCAAGGCCGTGGTCGTCGACGGCAACTCGGAAAACCCGCGCTATCCCGTCGTGCAGATACTCGGCGCCCGCAACCCCGACGGCAAGGACGTCGTGGTCCGCACCACCGAGACGGGCATACGCATAACGCGTTCGCTCACGAAGGAAGAGATCGCGGCCCTCTCCCAGGGCGCGGCTTCCTAGCCCCGGCCTCGGCGCGGCAAAACCACGTCCATCCTTGCCGCACGCCCCTCGCCGCCATTCTCCAGCCACCCTTCCCCATCAAGCCCCGGCCGGTATAGATTATCATCAATACATACCCTTTCTTCGAAGGAGAAAGACCATGGAGATATCTCCCCTCCAGAAAGCCCGCTACGCATACCAGCCCAAGCTGCCGCCAGTCCTCAAGTCGGGGATCGCCGGCCTCGGCATCGAGAAGAGCCCCGCAGCCCTGCCCCCCGAGGGCGACCGCGAACGCCTCAAGGCCCTCTTCCCATCGACCTACGGCAAGGAGCGCGTGACCTTCGTTGCGCAGGCCGGCGGCAAGGCCGCGAAGATCGAAGGCCCGGGCCGCGAGCTCAGGGTCGGCGTCATCCTGTCGGGCGGTCCAGCTCCCGGCGGCCACAACGTCGTCGCGGGCCTCTTTGACGGTCTCAAGGCGGGCAACGCGGCTTCCCGCCTCATCGGCTTCCGCGGCGGCCCCGGCGGCCTCGTGGATGACAAGAACATGGAGATCACGGCTGCCCTCGTCGATGCCTACCGCAACACCGGCGGCTTTGACATGATCGGCTCGGGCCGCACCAAGATCGAGACGCCCGAACAGTTCGATGCGGCCCTCGCCACGGCGAAGAAGCATGGCCTCTCCGCGGTGGTCGTGGTCGGCGGCGACGACTCCAACACGAACGCCGCCCTCCTCGCCGAGTTCTTCGCCGCGAGGAAGGCGGGGATCGCGGTCATCGGCGTGCCCAAGACCATCGACGGCGACCTCAAGAACGAGGACATCGAAGCCTCCTTCGGCTTCGACACGGCCACGAAGCTCTACGCCGAGCTCGCGGGCAACATCGAGCGCGACTCCGCCTCGGGCCGCAAGTACTGGCACTTCGTGAAGCTCATGGGAAGGTCGGCCTCGCACATCGGCCTCGAGGTGGCCCTCCAGACGAGGCCGAACGTGGCCCTCATCTCCGAAGAGGTCGAAGCCAACAAGCTTTCCCTCGGGAACATCGTGGACGAGATATGCGCTTCCGTCTCGGCCCGCGCCGACAAGGGAGAGAACTTCGGCGTGGTCCTCGTGCCCGAGGGCCTCATCGAGTTCGTGCCCGAGATGAAGGCCCTGATCGCCGAGCTCAACGAGCTCCTCGCCGCGAACGAGGCCGCCTTCAACGCCCTCGCGTCGGCCGAGGAGAAGCGGGCCTTCGTGACCGGCAAGCTCAAGGCGGAACGGGCACGGCTCTACTCGAGCCTGCCCGCGGAGATCCAGACCCAGCTCATCTGGGACCGCGATCCCCACGGCAACGTCCAGGTGTCGCGCATCGAGACCGAGAAGCTCCTCATCGCCATGGTGAAATCCCGCCTGGCAGAGATGTCCAAGGCCGGCACCTACAAGGGCAAGTTCGACTATCAGGCGCACTTCCTCGGCTACGAGGGCCGCTGCGCCTTCCCCTCGAACTTCGACGCCGACTATTGCTACTCCCTCGGCTACACCGCCTTCGCCCTCATCGCGGCAGGACTCTCGGGCTACCTCTCGAGCGTGAAGAACCTCGCGGCGCCAGCCTCGGAGTGGAAGGCTGGCGGCGTGCCCCTCGTGTCCATGATGAACATCGAGCGCCGCCACGGCTCGGACAAGCCAGTCATCAGGAAGGCCCTCGTCGAGCTCGACGGGGCCCCCTTCAAGGCCTTTGCCGCGCATCGCGGCGAGTGGGCGCTGTCCTCGGACTTCCGCGTCCCCGGCCCCATGCAGTACTTCGGCAGCCCCGAGGTCACGGACAGGCCGAGCGAGACCCTCCTCCTCGAGAAGGGCCGCAAGTAGCAACTGTCGATTTCGCACAACGCATGAAAAAGTCCCGGGACGGCCCGGGGCTTTTTCATGCAGGGCCCGCGGAGCCGGACTTTCAGGCCTGGACTGCCGCGGTTACACGCGCGCCGGGAGCGGACCACGTGCGGAACGCAGGCCCCTCGCCCGGCAGCGCGCACGCCCTACTCGCCCTTCGCGCCCTCATGGCAGAGCTGGTCGAGGATGACGACGAGAGCGAGGATGAAGGCGTCGTCCTCGCCCTCGGCGATCTCTACGCCGTAGGTGTCCGAAAGCGAGAAGAAGCGTTTCGAGACGCTCGCGACCTCGGCTCCGCCCTTCTCGATCGAGTAATCGAAATCGAGGGGACGGCCCTTGATGAGGAAGGAGCCGCGTTCGCCCTCTACGGAAAAGCGCTTGCCCCAGAGCGAGAGCCTCTGCCTGAGCAGGGCGACCTCGGCGTCCCCCCGCGATATACGATAGCAGGGCAGGAAGGAAAGGAGCTTGCGGCGCATACCGTAGAGCTCACGGCCTTCCATGTCCAGGATCCACATCCGCTTCGAGACGGACACGATGGCGCTGCGGACGAAAAAGCGATCCGCGCCCGACGCGTCCTTGACTGCATAGCGGTCTCCCAGGCTGAAGATCTTCTGTCGGACCTGATATACCATCACAAGCTCCTCGGGTTCGCGGAATACGCGATTCTAGCACGAAAACCGCCTGCGTATAAGCGGCGCAGGGATGGCGGCAGCGCGGTGCGGTCCTGCGCGGCGGCGACAGGGCGGCCCTGGACCAGCCCTAGCGCGACCCTACCGCGGCCTTTTTTCCCGGGCCAGCCCCGGGGCGAGGCGGCCTATGGCTCCGAGTATCTCGTCACGGAACCAGGCGATCTCCTCGGGGCGGCCCTTCTGCGCCCAGGCTATGGTGCCCCTGTCCGAGGCGATGAGGAGGGACCTCGCCCTTGCCTTCGGATCGCGGCCATCGATCACCTCCTCGATCTCCGCCAGGGGGATCCGCTGCCTGAGTATCACGATGCCCGCGATGCGGTAGCTCGCCTCCACCGCCTCCGCCGAGAGCTCGAGCCTGGCGCGGGTGAGGGAGAAGGCGAGCATGAAACAGGCGAAAGCGCCGAAAACGAGGGCGATGGGGCCGGCGGACTCGATGCCGGAGCCCCATCGAAGGAAGGCCGCGCAGAGCGCACCGAAGACGGCGAAGGGCAGGAGGTAGCCGGGGTAGCCGCGCTCGGCCAGCCAGCCGTTTCCCGAACGCGTTATGCGATATCTTCCGGTCGGGAAGGGCCGTTCCTGACCGCCGGCGATCACGGCGGCCTGCGCATGGGCGCCTGCAGCCAGGAGCCTTGCAAGGGGAACGTCGAGCTCGTCGACATTCCGGACCACGATGCCCGCTTCCGATTCGGTGACAAGGGGCAAGTTGAGCGATCTCGCAAGCTCCTCGAAGCGTACCCTTTCGCCCCCCTTCTCGAGGTAGATCCCGAACTCGCCGAGGGAGCGGACGAGGAGCCCAACGTTCCTGCCAGGGTCGCTCCCGTGGATGAGGAAGGCATGGTAGACCATGGCCATGCGGTGGTTCGGCCTGCCGACGAGACCCGAAACGGGATATACGCAGAGATAGGAGGAGAGGGGCTCGTCGAAGGAGCGCTTCGAGAAGAGGCCGCGGCCCTCCCAGTGGACGGCATCGTCCGAGATGTGCAAATGGGTCATGGACCGTGCCGTGGAGACTCCGCCGACCACGAAGGCAAGGCCCACAAGAACGAAGACCGAGACGCCGACGATGAGGGAAGCCCTGTCGACGGTGTCATCGGCAAGAACCATGAAGGCGATGGCGAAGCCCACGAAAGCCAATCCGAAGAGCCCCATGGCTATTGCATCTCCGATGGGGTTCCTGTCCACGATATCGAGTACATGGGAGGAGGGAAGCCGGGGCGGAATGCGCGGATGGCGGGCGCAGGCGCGCCGGCACGCCTCGAGCCTCTCACGTTCGGCGCGCGTCCTGCCTGAGGGGTTCATGGTCTTCATGACATAAAGTATAGTGTCTTTCGCGGGAGGGGGCGCAGGTGTCGGCGAAACGGCGAATGGATGACGGGGAACTCGAGGGCGAGGCCCTCGTCAAGGAAACGTGCAGGCGCATACGCCTCGCCCGCAAGCACTGGGACGCCCACGAGAATGGGGCCTGCCGCTCGGAGCGCGAACGTGCCCTTGCCCTCTATGGACGGCTCTCGAACGAAGAGAAGGAAGGGATACCCCAAGTCCTCAGGGTCTGGCTCCGCTACCGGAGCGAGAAATACTTCGGTCCGGAGAGGACAGCGCCCGGGGGAGGTTCGCGGAAGCCTCGGGAGCCCCGGAAGCCCGGGGAGCAGCGAGAGCATCGAGGGACTGTCCCCCGGGAGGAAAGCCGAAAGGACAAATCCGGGAAGACCGGCCCCCGGAAGGCCAGCCGCCCGGACGAATGACTCTACTTGCCCATCAACTTCGGATCCAGGGCGATAATGCTGCCATCGGAGAGGGGCAGGCGAAGCTCGCCGTCAAAGGGGATGGGCCGCGCAGCGAGGGCCGCGGGCAGCCTGATGCTCGCCTTGATCTCAAGGTTCGAAGCCTGGGCCGCCACGAAGCTGCCATCCGAAAGACCGTAGTACAACATGCCGTTCGACAGAAGGGGCGGAGCCGAAAGTCCGCTCAAGGCACCGATGGCCTCACCTGCCAGCGAATAGGCCTCGAGCCTGCCCTGACCGTAGACAAAGGCGCCTTCGGGCCCGAGTTCGGGATCCGCTTCAGGCTTCAGGGCGAGGGGAAGGCTCCAGAGGAGCTCGAGCTCGGGGAGGGCGTAGAGCGCCACCTCGTAGGTTGCCGCCGCCACGGACCCCGTAGCGCCCGGGCCTGCGGCAAGGCCCTCGGCCTTTGCTCCCGCCGCGACGGCCCTCGAGCCGTAGTAGCGCAGGCAGTTGGCCACAGGGCCCGGCGCTACCGCGACAATCCGCGAGTCGCCCGGAGAGACGATGGCGAGGCCACCGGGGACGAGGGACACGAGAAGGTTGTTGGCCTTGTCGTTGAGGCTCATGACGGCGAGAGGGCCACCATTCACCGGGAAGGTCGTCCAGGCGCTCGCGTTGCCGCTGCGGAAGAGCGAGATGCCTGCGCCTGAGGCTGCCACGGCGCCGTCGGAGAAGGCCGCGAGTCGCGATCCTGCCGGGAGGGCCGGACCGCGCTCGACGGCACCAGATGCCGCATTGATGACCGCAAATTCCATCGTTCCCGAAACATAGAAGTAGCCCTTCGAGAGCACTGGCCTGCTGCCTTTCTCGACCGGGACCTTCCAGATGACCTTGCCCTTGGCATCAAGACAGATAATGGAGCCCGAGGCATCGGAAGCAACAAGGAAGCTGCCGCTTCTCACGAGGGAATCGAGGCGCTTCCCCTGGGAAACCGCGATACTCGCAAGGACGGCGGGACTCATCTTCGGCTCGACCTGGACGGGGGCGGAGGAAGACTGGGCCGGCGCCTCGATCTGGCCGCTCACCCGCTCTTCGACATCGGAGGCAAACTCGGAGAGGGCCTTGATGACCATGCGAGCGGCTGCTCCTGCCGGGCTGGCCGAAGGGAAGGCTCCTTCGAGGTCCGGAAGAGGAGCAGGGGCGGTGGCGCCTTCGACCTCGCCGGCCGTGATGAGGGCTTGAGGCTCGCCTGGAACGGGGACTGTCCCCTCGGCCTCGGCGGGAAGGCTGGCTTCCAGCGAGGCAAGGGCGGAATCGGCCTTCAGCGCTTCGGCTCCGCCAATGGAGAGCTCGTCTCCCGCCGACGCCACCGGAGCCATGGCCACGACGGCCCGGAGGAGGGAGCGGGCGGCGCCGCTCCTTGCCGCCTGCGCCTCGAGCCGGAAGAGAGCCGGGCCTGCCGGTACTACGGCGACCTTGCCCTCCGCCACGATGACGAGGCTTCGTTCGCCGTTGGAATCAAGGGAGAAGGAGGTACCACGGACGCCGCAGATGGCATTCTTGGATGAAAGGATGAAGGAATCCTTGGCGGCGAGCTTGCGTACCACGGCGAGGACCCGCCCCGATTCGACCTGTGACCTGAAGGAGGGGGCTTCGCCGATGAATTGGGCAAGATCCACCCGCAGGGTCGTAGAAGGCTGGATCCTGAGGCTGCCGAGCCCGGAGATCTCGAGGTCGCAGGAAGAAGCGGGCCCCGTCCTCAGGGACTGTCCCTGGAGGATTTCATCTCCGGGACCGACCGGTCTTGACTCCTCGTCCTGGGCAAGCAGCTCGACGCTGCCTTCCGTCTGGACGACCCTGATCTCCACCTTCATGACGGAGGGGGCGGCGGGGACAGACCCCGCTTCGGGCGCGGCAGCGGCTTTGCCAGAGGAGGGCCTCCCGCAGGAAGTCAAGGCGAAAACGCAGGCCAAGGCGAAGAAAAGGGAACGGCGAAGGCAGGCATTCATCGGTTTGCTCCACTCATCATTCTACCGCAAGACTATACTGCAAGCCGCCTCGACAGGAAGAAGGCCGTCCACCTTGCTCCTGTACCGCAAAAAACGTAGTATGGGCAGGCAATGAGTCTACTTTCAGGCATCATCGGCAAGTTGTTTCCCAGACAGAACGCCATGGAGCAGGGCTCCGTCGTCGAGGAAGTCTGGATAGCCGCACTTTCGGGAGAAAAAAACGGTCGTTTCCTTTCCCGCGACGAGGAAAGCTATGCGGCCGCATATTCAGGCGGCGCGCTTGAGCTTGTTCTCAGGAAGCCCGGCCTCTTTGCGTGGACCGAGGCGCCCGTCTATCAATACGGGGATTTCGGCGTGGAAGCCGAGATGGTCTTTGGCGAGGATGCGCCATATTCCTCCTGCGGCATCCTCTTCCGCCTTGCCGATGAGATGAATTTCTATGCCCTCCTCGTCTCGAACCGTGGGTACATCCGCCTCGATGCCATCTTCAACGGAAAGCCCAGGACCCTCGTGGCCTGGACGGAGTGCGCTTCCGTCACGTCCCCCTCTTTCCGCCTCAGGCTAATTGCGCGCGGCCCCCACCTCATCGCCTTCGTCAACGAGGAATGGGTTCTCGAGGCGATGGACGAGACCTTCAGGACGGGCTACCTCGCCTTTGCCGGCCAGTTCTACGACGATGGACAGCCCGGGGGACAGTCCCCGGACCTTCCAGCGCCTTCTCCCTCCGTCGCTGTCGCCGGGACGGCCGAGGCCAGGTTCCGTCTCGCTTCCCTCCTTGTGGAATCTCGCCTCCCCGAGCTCGAGGCTTGGTATTACCGCTTTACCTATGTCGAAGCTGCGGGAGCCGACGCTCGCTGTCGCCTCGCCGCGAGCTACTTTTCCATGGGCGAGTGGCTTGCCGCAGCCGTCCAGCTCAGGAAGGCTGAAAAGCTCCGCCCCCTCGATCCCGAGGAACTCTTCCTCAAGGCGGAAGTCTCCCTCAGGCTCGAGCTGTACGACGAAGCCGAAGGGGCTATCGACGCATGCCTCGCGTCCGGAGCAACAGGAGCGACAAAGGACAGAGCTGTCGAGGAAAAGGCCAACATCCTCTATCTCAGAGGGCACTACCCGGAGCTTCGGGCCTATACGCGCGACCGTCTTGCCAAGGATCCCTCCAATGCAAGGCTCTGGACCCTCGCAGGACACGCCTGCTTCAACCTTGGCGACTATATCGGCGCCGCCGAAGAGTACGGCCGGGCTGCAGCCCTCGAGCCCGGACAGCCGCTTTGCCGGATGAACGAGGCAAGGGCAAGGGAACAGGCCGGCGATCGCAAGGGAGCCTGCAAGGCCTACCTTGCCGCGGCGAACGGCTTTTTCGAAGCCGAGGACGACGACGACCTCGCCTTGGCCATGGCAAGGGTTGAGGAACTGGAACCGAGGCAGCCGGGGCTCGCCGCCATGAAGGCCAAACTCCTCTACCGTAACGGCAACAAGAAAGAGGCAAAGGCAGCCATCGACCGCCTTATAACGGAAGGGACAGAGGATTCCGCCCTCCATTACCTCGCCGGACTCCTCGAGATCGAAGCGGGCAGGAGGATGAAGGCCCTCGCCTGCTTCGAAAAGGCAGTAAGCCTTGAGCCAACCTATCCCCTCTATACCTTCAGGCTGGCGGAAAGCCTCTTCCTCCTCGGCAGACCCGAGGCAAAGGCGGCCATAGCCCGCGCCCTCGAACTGGGGCCGGAGGATGGCTGGACCTGCAACCTCGGCGCCATGGCCATCCTCGCCGGCGCCACGGTGACCATGGACACGGCAACGGGGACAGTCCCCGAGGAAAATGGTTCCACGCCCTCCCTGAGCCCCGAAGAGGCCGCCGAAGCGAGAAGATTACTTGAAAAAGCCTGCAAGGCCCTGCCCGGAGCGGCGGAGCCCGTGATCAACCTGGCGGAACTTGAAAGCCTCTCAGGCGACCATGAGGCCGCGCTTGCCAGCCTCTCCGCCCTCCCCGAAAACGCGGCCGCGCGCAACCAGGCCGGTAACATCCTCGTCAGGCAGGGAAAGATCGATGAAGCCGTGCGCGAGTACCGGCGGGCCGTACGCATCGATCCTTCCATGACCGAATACCTCCTCAACCTTGCGGCCGCCTATCTCGAGATCGAGAGCTTTTCCGATGCCGAGGACTGCGTTCGCAAGGCCCTCGAGCGGGATCCCTCTCCCAGAGCCTATCTTCTTGCCGGCAACATCGCCCTCGTCTATGGCGACTGGGTAAGGGCAGAGACCGCTTTTCGCGTAGGCCTTGAAGCTGCTCCGGACGATTCCGTACTCCTGCTCGCCCTTGCGAGGACCTACCTGGGCGCCCGCAAGCTCAAGAAGGCCGAAGAGTGTGCCACGAGGCTCGCCAAGGTAGATCAGGCGCGTGCGTCGGCTTTCAACCAGGAATACCTCGAAACGACCACCGAAAGCCTTTCCTGTTCCTCCTGCGGTCGAACCTGGCGGATTCCACGGAACCTGCCGGCCCAAAGCGGGGAGAGCATCAGGGGCATGCCGCCCGATGATTCTCCCGCCGGGGTCTGTCCCCGTTGCGGCAAGGTCTACTGCATCGCCTGCAGGAAGGCCGATCTACAGGACAACCGCTTTACCTGCCCGGATTGCGGCGAGCCGCTCAAGCTTTCCGATAACCGGCTTCGCTGGCTCGTCAGGGAAAGCATGAGACGGGCGGGCGAGGACTGAGACGACGGCCCCCGCTCGCTTGTCATTTTGCCGTATGGGCGATAGTATACGGAAACGTCACCACCATCGCCCTTTTAAGGAAATTTCGTGAAGCAGAGAGCCATCACCCTGGTCCTTGCCGCACTCCTTCTCGCCGGTCCCGCCCTTTCCAGCGCGAGGGCAGACGACATACTTACGGCCGACCAGTTCTTCTCGCAGGTATCCGATCGTTATGGCCAGATCAGCGATTACGAAGCCCATATAGCGATCACCGCAGGCAAGAATCCCGCGATGGCGGGGACAATAGCCTATAAAGCGCCCTCCCTTCTCCGCATCGACTTCATCCAGCCGCCCGACCAAGTCATCTTCTTCGACGGCGACCAGCTCCAGGTCTACATCCCCAGCCTCCATGCCATACTTGCGCAGTCCACGACAGGCAAGAGCGGCGCGGGCGGGGCATCGCTCGCTTCGGGCGAGGGCCTCAAGATGATGCACCGGAGCTACACGGTCGCCTATGAGTCCGGTCCCACGGCCGTTCCCCTCGATGAGGGTTCATCAGAGCTTGTCGTCCGTCTCACCCTGAGCAGGAAGAACCCCACCGACGGCTTCAAGACCATCAAGCTCTCGATCAGCCCCGAGACGAAGCTCATCCGGAGGATGGAGGGCTGGACCATCTCGAACGACTACTTCGTCTTCGATTTCACCGCGATCAAGACAAACCAGAACATCCCGGATACGCGGTTCATCTACGATTCGCCAGCTTCGGCGAACGTCTACAACAATTTCCTGTTCGGTTCGGATAACTGACGGCAAAGGACGGCACGAATCATGTCACCCATCGGCGAGACGCTCCGCACAGCGCGCGAAGCAAAGGGCCTGAGCCTCGACAGGGTCTCCGACGAGACCAACATCGCAAAACGCTACCTTGCGGCCCTCGAGAGCGAGGACTTCGCGGCCTTTCCCGGCGATCCCTACGCGATCGGCTTCCTCAGGAACTACGCCGATTACCTCGGGCTTGCGTCGGACGACCTCGTGGCGACCTTCCGGAACATGCGCATCCAGGAGCAGCCGGTCCCCATCCAGGAGCTCATTCCCAAGCGCGGTCCCTCGAAGGGACTCGTAGCCGGAGTGGCGGTTGGAGCTGTCGCCGTGATCGCCATCCTTGTTGCGGTCATCGTCGGCAACGGCCGCAGCCAGGACGAGGGCGAATCGGCGGCCGCCAAGGGGCCCGTCGAGTACCGCATCGAAGGCGCGGCCTTCGACCATCGACTCTACGAGGGCGACACCGTCCTCGTAAAGTCGGGCGCCGACAGCTACCGGGTCCTCCTCGCCAAGATCGACGATGCGGTATCCTTCGAGACCCCCTCCGGCAAGGATCGCCTCATGCTCGGAGAGGAAGCGACCATGGATCTCGACAAGAACGGCAATCCCGAGATCAAGGTACTCGTCAGCGACTTCGCCAAGAAGGATCCGACGAAGGGCGCCGTCGTACACATCGAATACATCAACCCCGGTGACGCCGCGTTGGCCGCGGCTGCCGCGCCCGACGCGACAGCCCAGACCCCTTCGCCCGATGCCGCCACGACGGCTGCGCCTGCGGCGCCCGTGGCTCCAGCCTCGGCCAAGAGCGGCGTCCTCTTCGAATCGGCCAAGACGCCCTATCCCTTCGTGGTATCCGTCACCTTCCGCGGCCCCTGCATGCTCCGCTACGAGGCGGACAAGCGCGACCGCACGGAGCGCTACTACCACAAGGGCGATACGATCACCGTCAACGCCAACAACTCCGTGAAGATCTGGACCTCCAACGCCCAGTTCGTGAAGCTGACCGTCCAGGCTTCCGGCGGCAAGTCGGCCGATGTCGAGCTCGGCAAGTCCGGCGAGGTCACGGTCAAGCGTATCGCCTGGGCCCAGACCGAGTCCGGCGGATACGCCCTCTCTGTCTACGACGTCGACTGATGGCCGGATGGCGCAGGCCATGGAGGCCTGCGCCCGCCTGACGACATACGGTCCCCTAAGGGGACGGCATTCCCGACAATGGCTGCAAGCGCAGCCAACCCGAAACGGGGCACCCACATGAACAAGGGCAAGTTCTACCTCGACGAACATGGCTGCGCGAAGAACCAGGTAGACGGCGAGGAGATCACCGTCCGCCTCGAGTCCTCGGGCTGGACCTGGGCCGACTCCGCCGACGAGGCGGACGTCATCATCGTCAATTCCTGCGGCTTCATCGACGACGCCAAGAAGGAATCGATCAACGCCGTCATCGGATGGAAAGCTTCCTACCCCGGCAAGAAGGTGATCCTCGCGGGTTGCCTCGCCCAGCGTTATGCGAACGAGCTTGCGGACGGCCTCCCCGAGGCCGACGGCATAGTCGGCAACACCGACCTTTCTGCGGTGGTGCGCGCCGCCGACGAGGTCGGGTCGGGCAGCCGCCCGGTCATCCTGGGCAGGCCCGAGTCTGCCCCGGTCTCCGGCACGGTCAGGCGCACGAGGCTCCTCGACTTCCCTGGCACGGCCCATGTGAAGATCACCGAGGGCTGCTCCAACCGCTGCACCTACTGCGCCATCCCGCTCATCCGCGGTCCCTTGCGCTCCCGCCCGCTTGCGGAAATCGTCGACGAGTGCGCCTGGCTCGTCTCGCGGGGAGCGAAGGAACTCGTCCTCATCGGCCAGGATCTCGGCTCTTTCGGAATGGACTCAGGCTCGACGCCCCTCCTCCCCGACCTCCTCGCGACCCTCGCCGATCCATCGGTCGTGCCCGGCGATTTCCGCGTAAGGACCCTCTACATCCATCCGGACAACTTCCCGAAGAACATCCTTCCCGTGATCAAGGCATCGCCCCGCCTCCTGCCCTACTTCGATCTCCCCTTCCAGCATGCCTCGGAACGGCTCCTCCGCGCCATGAACCGCCGCGGCTCGGATGTCGCCTATCTCGAGCTCGTCCGCGGGATCAGGGACGCATTGCCCGACAGCGTCATCCGATCGACCTTCCTTGTCGGATTCCCCGGCGAGACGGAGGAGGATTTTGCAGTCCTGCGCGACTTCCAGGAGAAGGCGGAGCTCGACTGGCTAGGCGCCTTCACCTATTCGCGCGAGGAGGGTACACCCGCCTACGGCATGAAGGGCAGGGTCGCGAAGAAGACAGCCGAAGCAAGGAAGAAGGCAGTCGAGGAAGCGCAGGAGCGCATAACGTCACGGCGACTCGCCCGCTTCGTCGGCCGGGAGCTCGACATCCTCGTCGAGGAGCGGGTTGCGACGGGGGCCGATGCCGGGCGCGCAGCAGGGCGTGCCGATGATGTCGAGGAAGGCGTAGACGGCGGCGACGAGCCCCTCTCCCTCGGTCGCGCCTGGCTCCAGGCTCCCGAGGTTGACGGTCTCGCAGTGCTCCGCGGCGACTTCGAGCCGGGCAACCTCGTCCGGGCCCGCGTCCTCTCCGTGAACGGAGTCGACTTCGACTGCATGCCGGTCGGCAAGCCAGGGCGCAAGGAGGCCTAAGACGATGGGCGCACTCGCTCCCTATCTCGAATGCCTCAACCCCGAGCAGCTCGAGGCCGTGCGCCACGAAGGCGGTCCCCTCCTCATCCTCGCGGGCGCGGGCTCGGGCAAGACGCGCGTCATCACGACGAAGATAGCCTGGCTCGTCCGGGAGCGGGGCATAGCGCCCGAATCGATCCTCGCCGTCACGTTCACGAACAAGGCGGCGCGCGAGATGCGCGACCGCGCGGCCCTCATCGAGCCCGAGTGCGAGCGCGCCGTCATCCGGACCTTCCACTCCTTCGGCGCCTGGTTCCTCCGGCGCAACGCCGGCTCGCCCGCCCTCGACGGCATAGACCGCAATTTCGTCATCTACGACGACGACGACCAGACGACCCTCCTCCACGGGGCCCTGCCCCAGTACAACCGCAGCGAATGCTCGCGCATGGTCCAGGCCATCTCGAGGGCCAAGGACTACGGCCTGGAGCCTGACTCGCCCGACCTCTCGCGCGCCTTCTCCGATCCCGCCCTGCGCCGGATCTACGCCATCTACGAGGAGAAGCTCCGCGGAACGGGAAACGTGGACTTCGGCGACCTCATCAGGCTGCCCGCGCGCGTCCTCCGCGACGACTCAGCGCTGAGGCGCCGCACGCGCCAGCGCTTCCGGGTCATCCTCGTCGACGAGTACCAGGATTCCAATGTCGCCCAGTTCGAGCTTCTCTCCCTCCTCGCAGGCGCCGATCCCGGCGAGCGGCCCGCCTACCTCTGCGTCGTGGGTGACGATGACCAGTCGATCTACCGTTTCCGCGGCGCCGAGGTGAAGAACATCCTCTCCTTCCCCGACCGCTTTCCCGGCACCTCGATCGTGCGCCTCGAGCGGAACTACCGCTCCTACCAGAGCATCCTCGACGTCGCGGGCGATGTGGTATCGCACAACGCGGGCAGGCTCGGGAAGGAACTCCGCGCCGAGCGGGAGGGCGGAGAAAGGCCCCGCCTCGTCCTCCTCGAGGACCAGGACGAGGAGGTCCGCTTCTGCGCAGGGCTATGCGAGGAGGCGAAGAAGAAGGGCAGACGATGGGGCGACATGGCCATCCTCTACAGGACCAACGCCCAGTCCCTCGCCTTCGAGAAGGACTTCCCGCGGAGGGGCATCCCCTACCGCATCGTGGGAGCCCTGCGCTTCTACGAACGCGAGGAAGTAAAGGACGTCCTTGCCTACCTCTCCCTCCTCCTCAACCAGCGAGACGAGGTTGCCTGGAAACGCGTCGTCAACAAGCCGAGCCGCGGCATCGGCGATACGAGCGTCGAAACCATCGTGGCCGCGGCGGCGAGCATGGGCGGCGACCTCCTCGCCGCAGCGGAATCGGAAGCGGACAAGCTTCGCGGCAAGGCCAAATCGGGCGTGCGGGAGTTCCTCTCCCTCGTCAGGGAATACCGCGCCCTTCTGCCGTCCGGCAATGCGACGCCTGGCGACGCGGACGGAGAAGCGCAGGGTCCGGACACCGACGGCGCCTTGCCGAGGCGCGAGGCAGCCGCTGGCGGTGCCGCACAACGTCGGAGCAAGCGGAAAACCGGCAGCGCCGGAGAAAAGGCCGAAGGCGAAGGCAGCCTTGCCGACCTCGTCGAGCGCCTCATCAAGGGAACGGGCCTCCTCGACTACCACCGCGGCCAGGACGAGGTGGCGGGGACCCAGAAAGCGGCCAACCTCGACGAACTCGTCAACGCCGCATCGCTTTACCCCTGCACCCTCGAAGGCCTCGCGGAATTCCTCGAGACCATTGAACTCGACCGGAGCCTCACGGCTGATTCGCCCGAGAGCGATGCCGTTACCCTCATCACGATGCACAATACCAAGGGCCTCGAATTCCCTGTCGTCATGGTGACAGGCCTCGAGCAGGGCCTCTTTCCCCGCGACGACGACGAGGGCGACGAACTCGAGGAGCAGCGCAGGCTCTTCTACGTGGCCATCACGCGGGCCAAGGACGAACTCTACCTCTCGGCCTGTCGTTACCGCCGCATCCATGGCCGTCTCTTCGAGACCCTGCCCTCGCGCTTCATCTCGGAAATAACGCCCGACAAGCTGCGTTTCGCCGAGGCCAAGCGCTCCGCATCCGCGGCGAGGAGCCAGTACGCCTTTGGCCAAGGCTATTCGGGATCGCGCAACGCGGCTGCCGGCGCTGCGGGCATGGTCGGCGCGGCCTCCGCTGCGAAGCCTGTCGACAAGAGCCCCTGGCGGGCGGGACAGGCGGTCTTCCACGAGGACTACGGCCAGGGCGTCATCATCCAGGTGAAGCCGACGCCGAATTCCGGCCCCCTCGTCGTGGTCCGCTTCGAGACGGGCAAGCAGGCGCAGTTCTTCACCAAATTCACCACCAAGCTCGAAGTCGTGAAGGAGTGACCATGGACAGGAACAACGGCGGCAACCTGCTCTCCCTCCTCCCTGCGATCAGGCGCTGCAGGGGCCATCGCCTCTATGCGGAAAACGGCAAGCGCTTCCTCGACCTCTGGCAGGACGACGGCCGCGGCGTGCTCGGAGCCAAGGGCACCGGCATCGGCACGGTCGTCAAGGCCGAGACCGACAAGGGCCTCGGCTCTCCTCTCCCGAACGTCTACGAGCGCAGGCTTGAAAAGGCCCTCGCTGCGGCCTTTCCGCTGTATGCGGCCTCTCGCTTCTACCCCGACGAAGCGGCGGCCGCGCGAGCGCTCGCTTCCTGCGCTGCGGCTGCCGGCGCAGTCAGCGCAGGCGCAGCCACCGGGACCGCGGCGGCAGCCAGCGCGGCAAGGTCAGGCGCGGCAAGGTCAGGCGCAGCGATGCTCGATGGCACCAATTGGTATCTATGCATCGAGGAGCTCGCCTTCGACCCGGCGCGTCGAGAGGCGTCCACGGCAGGCCGGCTTGCCCTCCTTGAGCGCCCCTATCCGGAGGGCCTCGACATGGACGCGGCGCGCAACAGCTTCCACATCGCCTTCCTCCGGCTCCCACTAGCGCGAGCCTTCTCGCCGGCTGTCCTCCTATTCCGCGACGAAGCGGATGCGGCCGGTTTCGGACGGTCACTGGTCCCGCCCCTCGAGCTCTCCGCCGCGGTCAAGGCCTTCGCGGAGCTCGCCGGCCACAGGAATGCCTACGCCGAGGAACTCTGGAAGCGCACCGACAGGCGGCTCGGCGGGCTCTTCGAGCGGAAGGGCCCGAGGCTCTGGCCTCGCTGTCCGAGGGAGGCCTACCCCGCCCTCTTCAAGGCGTCCCTCGAGCGCGGTGTCCTCCTCTCGCCCTTCTGGGACCTGCCCTCGAACATCCCCGCGGACTTCGATGACGGCGAACTGAAAACCCTTTCGGACATCGTGATCTAGCAAACGGAAAGGCAAGGAGAAAGCGATGGAATACAGGCGGCTCGGTTCCTCCGGCATCAAGGTGAGCGTGCTTTCCCTCGGTTCCTGGGTGACCTACGGCGGACAGGTCGGCGTGGACTCGGCCGCCGAATGCATCAGGACGGCCTACGACGCGGGAGTGAACTTTTTCGACAACGCCGAGAACTATGCAGGCGGCGAGGCCGAACGCATCATGGGAGCCGCACTCAGGAAGCTGGGTCTCCGCCGCTCCTCCTACCTCGTCTCCACGAAGACCTACTGGGGGCTCCACGAGGGGGTCAACGAGAAGAACACCCTCAACCGCAAGCGGCTCTTCGACGCAATAGATGGCTCCCTCGAGCGCTTCGGCCTCGATTACGTCGACTTCATCTACTGCCACAGGCCCGATCGCGAGACGCCCATCGAGGAGACCGTGTGGGCGATGAGCGACATCATCGCTTCGGGCCGCGCCCTCTACTGGGGCACGAGCGAGTGGAGCTCCGAGGAGATCAGGGAAGCCTGGGACATCGCCGACCGCCGGAACCTGAGGAAGCCCCAGATGGAGGAGCCGCTCTACAACCTCTTCTCGCGGCGAAGGGTCGAGGAGGAATACGCGCGCCTCTACGACGGCATCGGCCTCGGCCTCACGACCTTCAGTCCCCTCGCCTCTGGCCTCCTCTCGGGCAAGTACGAGAAGGGCATGCCTGAAGGCTCTCGGCTTTCCATGCCTGATTACGCCTCGATCAAGGACAAGGTCATCAAGCCGGGCCGGCTCGAAGCCACGGCCAAGGTCGGAGCCATCGCGAAGGAGCTCGGAGCCACGACGGCCCAGCTCGCCATCGCGTGGTGCGCCTCGAACCGTCGAGTGAGCTCGGTGATCACCGGCGCTTCCTCCCCCGCCCAGGTCGGGGAAAACATGAAGGCAGCCGACCTCGTCGCGCGCCTCGATGTGGAAACGCTTGCGCGCATCGCGGAGGTCACCGAGGCACTTTCCGACAGGACAAGGACGAACTAGCCCTCCACGTGGTCAGCCTCGCCGTCCGCGCGCACAGGCCGACGTCGTGGTCCCGGCCCGCGGCCGCGCCCCCGAGTACCAAGCCGCCAGGGCTCCTGCCCTAGGCGGCTTTTTTGCGCTCCGACAGGGCGAGGATGAGGACAGCCGAGAGGACGAGGACGGCTCCCGCGAGTTGCGCGGTGCCGAGGCGCTCGCCGAGGAAGATGGCGGACAACGTTATCGTCAACACCGGCTCGAGGGTGGACACGAGGGAGGTGTCCGCCGCGCCGATGAGGCCCATGCTCGCGAAGAGAGTCACGATGGGGATGACCGTGGCAAGGAGGGCGATGCAGGCAAGGCCGCCTATCGCGGCGCCGGTATCGGGAAGCTTCACTCCGCCCGACGCGATGGCCGCCACCCAATAGACGCAGGCCGCCACCGTCATCACGAGGGCCGTTCCGGAGATCGAATCCACTCCCGCGAGCACCTTCTCTCCCGCCACGAGATAGGCGGCATAGGAGACGCCTACAGCGATCCCGAGGGCCACGCCGGCAGCCGGGTAGCTGCCGCTCTTCCAGAAGGCCACGACGCAGCCTGCGAGCGAGAGCGCGAGGGCCGCGAGCTGGATCCTCGTCGGCTTCTTCTTCCACAGGACGAAGCCGAAGAGGACGACGAAGGACGGATAGGTATAGAGGAGGACGCTCGTGATACCGGGGTCGAGGAAGCTGAGGGTGAGGAAGTAGAGTCCTGCCTGGGGCGAGAATCCCGCGAGGCCGAGGAGGAGGACCGGCCAGACCTTCTTCGGCAGGGGCCGCCTGGCCGCGAGGACCACGACCCAGAGGAAGACGGCCGCCAGAGTGAAGCGCCAGGCGAGGGTGCCGGCGACCGAGAAGCCCTGGCCGTAGACGAACTTGGCGAAGAGGCCGAGGGTGGAAAAGCCGGCGGACGAGACAAGGGCGAGGAGGATGCCCCGTCCGCGCGCGTTGTGCGGCATTTTACTGCGCGCCGCCTGAATGGCTGTCGAAGACCGTGGCGCCGAGGTCGAAGTCCGATTCCTTCACTGCGACGCGTGCCTTGCCCGCCTCGACTTCCGAAGAGGCGATCTCGGGATAGGAATAGGCTCCTCCCTCCACGGGCTCGCCGTGGCTCGCCGCAGCGAGCTCGACGAGGATCTTTTCCGCCGCGCCTGAGTCCTTCGGGCTGGCTGCCGCCGTTCCGGAAGCCGCCTGCTTCACGGCTTCTGCCGTGATGCCCTGGGGCTTCGCGATGACCGAGCGATAGGCGATCCTCCTCATGTTGCCGCGTTTCACATCCTCGTTGGCCGCGTCGACGCGGAACTTGCGGAGGAAGGGGATGAGGTAGAAGAGGACGGAGAAGACGAGGGGCACGAGGCCGAGGCCCCAGAGGAGGGCAACGGAGGGATCGGCGACTCCGGCGAGCTTGCCGAGGAGCTGGTGCGTGAAGAGGTAGAAGGCGTCGAAGCCCCGGGTCATCACGATCTTTGCGGCGTATTCGCCCGAGTAGAGGACATCCAGGAGAGCATGCGTGGAGAGGGCCTGCGAGGCGAAGTAACCGCCGAAGAGGAGATTGAAGCCATTGAGGAAGGCGAACCAGCCGTTCATCTTCTTCGGATTCGAGGAGAAGGCCGCGAGGCGCTTCATGGGCACCGTGTTGCCCATGGTCCGATCCGCCTTGTCGCTGCGCCTGAGGAGGCTTTCGAAGGAGTAGTAGATCGTACCCGCCTCCGAAACGCGGGGCTCGCCCTCGAACTCGAAGAGGTAGCGGTTGATGCGCGTCTCCGCATCGAGGGGCGGAAGGCCGGTGATGGCCATGAACTCATGGATGGTGATAATGCCCTTGTTGGCCTGGAGGAAGGCCACGACTGCCTTCTTCTCGACCGAGTCCCAGTCCGGGTTCGGGTCGCCGTCGCCGAAGACGAAGGAGAAGATAGCCTTGTAGAGGGGCCTGCGCTCCTTCTTCCGCTCAACGCGTCGCTGGCCCTCGTAGTAGCGCTGCTCGGGGCTCTTGAAGAGCTCGGAGTAGAACCAGAGGCGCACGAAGGTGTCGACGAGGCGGCTCGCGAGGTAGAGGCCGCCTATCCCGCCGCCGCGCCGGTCGCTCCGGTCATCCTTGCCGCCGCCGAAGGAAACGGCTATCGAGGCGAGGAGGGCGAGGAGGATGAGGGCCACGAAGAGGACGAAGTAGCCCACGAGCATGACGACGATCCAGACCTTGAAGACGAGCTTGGCCGCGGCTATCGCGCCTTTCTTGAAGGCCTTCCAGAAGCGCTTGAGCGAGGGCCCGAAGCCCTTGTAGCGGCTATGGAGTCCGGAGGGGAAGGAGTAGAGGATCTCTCCCGATTCGGTGACGCGGAGGCGTGCGCCGAATTCGTCGCTCACCGCAGGAAGCTCTGACTCCACCTTTGCCTTGGGAAGGCCGGTAAGGGCGACGAGGTCGGCCGTGGTCGCCTCGCCCTTCCTCTTCCTGAATACGTCGACTATCCTGTCCCGCACCGCTTCCGGCTTGTACTCCGTCGTGGTCGTGCTCATGCGTCCCTCCTGGAATCCATGCCGCCCGCCCTCGTGACGGCCTTCTTGAGGGCCCGTCCATAGAGCTTGGCGTATTCCGCAGCCGGCCTCGACCAGGAGAAGTCCTTGGACATGGCCCGCTTGCGCATCGCGGCAATGTGTTCCGTCCTGTTGTAGTATGCCCAGATCGCCCAACCTGTCGTATCGAATATCGAACGCGGCGTCAGGTTGTCGAAGCAGAATCCCGTGCCGCCGCCCGAATCCTGGCTGTAGTTCTCCACCGTGTCCGCGAGCCCGCCCGTCCTGTGGACGATGGGCAGGGTTCCGTAGAGGAGCGAGTACATCTGGTTGAGGCCGCAGGGCTCGTACCGGCTCGGCATCATGAAGAAGTCCGATCCCGCTTCCACGAGATGCGAGGCCGCTTCGTCGTAACCGACCTTCACGCGGAAGTTGGGCAGGCGGGACTGAAGCGACACGAGCTCGGACTCGCACCACCTTTCGCCGGAACCCACGACGACGAACTGGAGGGACATCTTCGTGCAGATGTCCCAGGCGCTGCCGTAGGCCGGGCCGAAGAGTTCCGCTATGCCCTTCTGGTCCGTGAGTCGCGCGACCATGCCGATGAGGGGGAGGTCGGGATTCTCCTCGAGCCCGAAGCGGCGCTGGAGCTCGCGCTTGCAGGCGGCCTTTCCCGAAAGGTCGTCGGTGCCGTACATTGCGGGGAGATAGCGGTCGGTCCGGGGGTTCCAGTCTGCCGAATCGACGCCATTGAGGATGCCGACGAGGTCGGCGCTCCGGGCGCGGAGGAGGCCGTCGAGGCCTGCGCCGAGCCCTGAAGTCTGGATCTCTCGCGCATAGGACGGCGAGACCGTCGAGAGGCAGTCCGCGTTCTGGAGCCCGGCCTTGAAGAGGTTCATCCGGTCGTACTGTTCGAAGCCCGCGCCATGGAAGAGCTCCCAGGGAAGGCCGAGCCGGGGAAATGAGGCTTTATCGTAGGAACCCTGATAGCCGAGATTGTGGATCGAGATGACGCTGGCTGTCCTTGCGAATTCCGATGACGCGCCTTCGACATGCCGCAGATAGACCGGCACGAGGGCAGAAGGCCAGTCGTGGGCGTGCAGTACGTCGGGGAACCAGGCGAGGCGCCTGCAGAGCTGGAAGGCGGCGCGGGAAAGGAGGGCGAACCGTTCGGGATTGTCGGCGAAATCGGGTTCGGCCTTGGTGCCGTAGATCCCGTCCCTGCCGAAGTAGCGCTCGTAATCAAGGAGGTAGACCGGCACCTCCGAGCCCGGAAGGCGCCTTTCATAGACGGCCGTCCAGGCTTCGCCATCGGCGGTAGGCACGCCAAGGGGTCCGTCGAGCGGGACGCATTCCGAACGATCGATGCAGTAGTAGCGGGGCATGAGGATCCGGACATCATGGCCAGCCGCGCGGAGGGCGCGAGAGAGCGCAGAAACCGCATCGCCCAGTCCCCCTGCCTTTGCGAGGGGCGTGGCCTCGCTCGTCACCATGAGAATCTTCACGCCGGTACCCTCCTTCAGGTGCTGCGCGGCATCGCTTGCCTTCTCTGGAATGCGTCGCATGAGGGCGGCGCGGCACAAGTATATACGGAAAGGGAAGCCTTGCGCAACGCGCAGAGGCTACAGGGATCCGACATGGCGGACCTCGGAGGGACAAGGCTAAGTCCGCCCGATGCCTTGAACAACGGCAACCGCGCATCCTAGGATCGGATCATGGCTGTATTCGAGCGAACTTTCACGATATCCGGTTCAGATGTCGATCCGCATGACCGCGTCAGGGTAGACGCGCTGGCCGTGATGCTGCAGGAAAGCGCGGCCCATCACGCCGACATCTGGGGCATGTCGATCCCCTCCCTCATGACCGCCGGCCGTACCTGGGTCCTCGCGCGGCTCGCCATCGAGCTCGAGGGGCAACGTCCCGCCTGGAAGGACGAGGTGGTCGTGGAGACCTGGTCTTCGGGTTTCAGGGGCCACATCGCGGGCCGCGAATACGTCGTCCGCAGGCGAGGCTCCGATGCAGTTGTGGCACGCGCCGCCAGCGCCTGGTTCATCCTCGACCTCGCGACGCGCAGGCCGGTAAGGCTTTCCGAGTACGAAGGACGCGACGCAGCGGAATCCGAACGCGTCTCTGGAGTAGCGCTGGAAGGGAAGATCGCCCTCCCCTCCTCCGATGCCCGCGAGGTCCCCCTCGCCGTCAGGGCGAGCGACCTCGACCTCAATGGACACGTCAACAATACCCGCTACCTCGCCTGGCTCTACGAAGCCGTCCCTCCCGAACTCCTCGCCGCCAACCGGATGCGCCGCGTCGAGATCCACTACCTCGGCGAGACACGTTATCCGGCCACGGTTACGCTGAGAAGTTGGGCGATTCCGGACGCTGGAGCCCGGTCCGCGGGCGGGGGCGCCAGCAGCGGGGGCGCCGGCGGGATAGATTCCGGCGACGAAGGCCCAGGCGGCCCGGCCTTCGTCCATTCCGTCCTCCGCCCTGATGGCGTCGAGGCGGTGAGGGCGAAGACCTTCTGGACAAGGCTCGGCGAGGGAAGCTAGTGCCTCCCCGCAGGACAGACGGCAGCCTGCGTCCATGCGACTGACGGAACTGAGATCCAGGGCGACCGGCACCGTAAAGCGATAAAAAAGGGAGACGCCTCATTTCCGGCGTCTCCCTCGAGAAGACCCAGCCCGTAGCAGTCGCCAACGGGCATCTTCGACACTACCTGCGAATGATCATCACCTTCCTGATCTCGTCGACGCCCGGAGCCACGACGCGGATGAAGTAGACGCCACGCGCGACGGGCAGGCCCGCAAGATTGGTACCGTCCCAGTAGGTTGAGTATTCGCCCGCGGCCTTCGTAGCCATTTCAAGCCGTCTGACGACGTCGCCATCGAGGGTGAAGACCGTGATGGTAGTCGCCCCCGCCTCTCCGAGCGTATAGCTCAGGCGGACCGTCTCCCCCTTGGTCGGGTCGATGACATTATTGAGGATGGTCACCGAGCCGCGCTGGAGCGTAAGGTCATGGATCTCGAAGGAGAAGGGCAGCACCAGCGAGTACCAGTTGGCCGGGATGGCCGTGCCTGCGTCGATCGCAAGACGGGCGCAGTACAGAGGCTGCTGGCCTGCCGGCGCCGAAGGCGTCACGGTGAAGAAGAAGCCAAGGGGCGAAACCGAGACCACGCGTGGATCCGAGGACAGGATGGAGAAGTTCCAGAGGTTCGCAGTGGATACCCTGGTTCCCGCCGACGACTCCGCGCCGCGCCCGAGGGGCGGCTGGTCGGAATAGGGCACGAGTCCAGAGAAGCCGATCTCGGCGACCGTACTCGCTTCGTTGAATGCCGGCAGCCAGAGACCATTGGACGTCGTGAGCGTGCTGGAAACCTTCGAGTCAAAAAGCAGGGTCGGACTCGTGATTCCATTCGCGAGTATTGCCTGTAACGTGATATCCTGGTCGCGGAGCCACTGCGTGCCGTCGAAGGCCCTGATGAGGCCGGGACCCATTTGTGCGGTCTGGAGAGGAGTCATCGCAGTGATCTCTGCATCGCTCAGCGTCAGGCTGACCTGGTCCTTGGCCCACAGCGGCCAGACGAAGTAGGACGAAGGATAGAGGTCCGAAGGCGGCACCGAGATGAGGACATCGGAAACCCGGTGCGTGGTCTTGCCCATGCCGCCCTGGAGCTGGAAGTCGGGTCGACTCAGCGTCATTGTCGAAGGGTCTCTGGGATCGGGCGCGGGCAAAAGCTGCGCATAATCGTTCGGCATGGGCGTGTAGCCGCTTGAGGGCGGATAGGTAGGCGCCGGCGGACCGACGATCAGGTTGTTGTATTTCTCCTCCCAGTGCGGCGGCTTTCCCATGTCCATGAGGGTCGGGGTGAGGCCGAGATACGTGCTGTTGTCGGCGATGTTGACGATCGAAAGCGCGACCGGGGCCCGGCCCAAGACCGTCTGTACGCCGCTTCCCGACCCACTGATAATCGAGTACGCAGGGACGCCGGAAAGGCCAAGATCGGCATCAGTCGGCGTTCCGGAGGCGGACGTGACGACAGATTCGGAGAGATGCACATAGGTATCAGGAACGCCGGCGGCGAGGCCTGGCAGAGCCAAGGTATATCCCACGACTGGCCAGGCTGTGTCGCCGGGAGTCATCCAGTCAGAACCATCCGAACGCAGGAGCGTCGCGACATACTGGGTCCTGTACTGATCGTCGAGAAGGGTTGTATTTTTCACGATATGCCAGTCGGGCGTGACACCGGTATCAAGGTAGGGTTTTTCCTGCAGGTTGATAAAGAAGGTGTTCCCGAGGCTCGGCCTCGAGTAGCCTGTAACTGTGTACCCCTGCACTTCCACCTCGAAGCCAGTGAAATCGTTGTCGACGGCCGCCTCGGTAGTCACGCGGATCCGGTCTATCTTGCCGTCGTAATCGGAATCCTCCGTATAGCTGTACATCGCGAAGAGGAAACTAAGCCATTTGTAGGAGTAATGCGAGACCGCCGGCGGCTTTGCATCGTTATAGGGCATCGCATAGACGGTGGGCGGAATCGAAACCGGATCGGCAGAGGCGTCGCTGTAGAATACATCGACATAGCCCATGGCGAAGGTCGCGCCGGGGATCAGGTCGAATTTCCAGAACAATGGCGCGTCTCCGGCCGCAGGCGGCTTTTCCGGATAGTAGTCCGCATCCGGCAGCAAGGTGGGATCCTCGGTGCCGGGAACAGGGCCGGCGGTGGTCTTGTAGAGACGGCTCAGGGTCACGTGGGAGCTTGTCGTACCCTTGACGTCGAAGATGCCTCCTGAAGCGATCTGCTGGGTCTTTTCGTTCTCGAAGAGGATGACCGTCCCCGGGCTTTCGCACCAGAAAATCCACCAGGTATTGTCCCCGTAGACCTTTATGACGCGGCCAGGAAGGCGAGCCGTATTCGGGACGAATTTGACGGTGCCGGTCCCCGAGGCGAAGGCCCCGGCCCCGCTCGCGGCCCTGTTGATCCAGTAGCCGCCGACCGTCAGCGTCGTTGATCCCAGGGCAAAGGTGCCGCCCTCGAGGACCACATCTGCGGCTACGCCGATGTCTCCGTTGACCGCGAAAGTCCGCGAGCTCGCATTGATGCGGAGATGATAGTAATTGGGAGCGGTCGAGACAATGTCGTCAAAGACCGTCCCCGCCGCGGAACCTTCATAGTACTCGATGATGCCGGAGTCGATGCCGCCGTTCGCGATGCTATGGGAACCTGACTGCTCACCGGTGAGCCTCAGGATGCCCGTGTTCTTGAGAGTCGTTATCGCGAAGTTCGAGGCTCCGATGTCGAGGACGCCGTTCGACGGGCCGGTGTCGCTGGGAGAGGTCGTTACGTCAGTACCCAGATTCGGGCCATTAATCGTCGCGGTCCCTATTGTCACACCGCTGGCTGCGCTGGCGACGAAGGTCGCATTACGGGTTTGATCGACGGTAAGCGATCCCAGGTTCACCAGTGCCGCATTGACCGTCGTGTTTGCATTGATAACTGTCATGGTTGCGGCTCCGTCGATGACGACAAGGTCACCAAGCCCGAGGTTCAGCGTGAGTCCGCCCGGCCCGACGTCAAGCCGGTTGAGCGTCATGTCCTGCGCATCGGCGCCGCCGGTCGAGACAGTGCCCTGGAAGGTAGTGGCTGACTGGGTTATGGCGTTGAGGCCGCCAGAGAACAGGACTGTATCCGCCGCATCGTTGCCCAGCATAAGCGCGCCAGAGTTCGACAGAATCGTCGCACCTGCCACCGTGGTCGCTTGCGCTCCCGCGCCCTGGTTGAGCGCGATACTGAAGTTGTTCGCAGCCGCGCTCATCCCGACCGTTGCTACAAGTTTTCCGTCAACCGCAATCGTTCCCGTCGTGTTCGTCAGAGTCAGCGTGCCAACGCTTACGTCTCCCTGGAAGGTCGATCCGGTCGAACCCGCGACGATCAAGGCGGTCAGCGCCGTGGAGCCTCCTACCGCGCCGGTCACGGAAACCGCGCCTCCGGCGTTCAGTGTCAAGGCCATGGCGCCATCTATTGTATTGCTGAATACAAGGTCGCCGCCGGTAGAGGCAAGCGAGGTATTCGAGGCGAGCGTGACCGCACCCGTATAGGTCTGGCCGCCCGAGACCGTCGTAATGGAACCGGCGTTGATGGTTGTCGTCCCTGATACGCTTAGGGCGCCGATGCCTCCAAAGGCGTTGGCGGCTATTGCGCCCAACACTGCGTTTCCCGTAACGGTCAGGTTGAGACCAGCCGGTGCCGCCGTCACGTTCCCGCTCAGCGTCACGAGCGTACCCAGGAGGATTGTCTCAGGCGAAGTGGAGATCGTGACATTGCCGCTGTAGTTCTGGTTGCCGCTCGTCGCCGTCGATTTGATGAGGATAGCGTCGGCTCCGGCATTGGTCGACGTGACCAAGAAACTGGCGAGGGGGGTGGTTTGCCCAAGGGGCGAGGCGAACGAGGCCTTGCCGCCTTGAACATTTACAGAGAAGGAGTAGCCGCCGTCTATGGCTCCGGAGAAGGCCGCATCGCCGCCATTCGTGGTCACGGAAGCCCCGTTCGCGGTCAGCGAAAAAGCGGGCGTGACCGAGATCGCCTTTCCGGCCGTCGTCAGGCTCAGCGATCCCGAGCCGAGATTCAGGGTACCTGCGCTGATCGTGACAGCGTCCGCGACCGTCGTTGCCTTGGCCCCGAAAGCAAGCGTGCCGCCCGTCTGCGTGATGACGCCACCTATCGCCAGGCTTCCCCCTGCACTTCCCGAGTCCCAGGCGAGCGTGCCGCCCGACAGCGCAATCGATCCCACGCTGTCCACCGTGCTCAAGCCAGTCTGCGTCAGGCTACCGTCCGACACGTCCAGGACGCCGCTCAGGCTCACCGTTCCGCTTCCCAGGGTCGATGCGGCGGTCGATGAATACGTCAGGTTCGACAGCGTCAGCGTACCGGTCGTGTGAATCAGCACTGCGTCGTTGCTCACCGTCAGCGCCTTCCCGCCGTTCAGCGTCCCCGCGGACACGTTGAGCGTCACGAAGTTCCCGGCCGTGCATGCCGCACCCAGCGTCCACGTCAGCCCGTTAAGTATCAGGCTCGTCGCTCCCGTGCATGAGAAAGTCAGGGCGCCGCTACTCGCCGACTGGCTCGCATTGTGGTTCACGAGCCTCACCCAGCCGCCGCCTTTGTTGATCGCCACCGCCGGCAGATCCTTCGCGTTCGTGTCGAAGTCCTGCGCCGCATTGCCGGTGAACAGCAGCGTGCTCTTGTCCCGCGTGAAGTCAAGGAAGGTCACATTGTTCCTGAACTCCATCGTCGGGGTAGCCGACGACGAGCCCACGAGGCTCGCAGTCCCGGACCCGTTGTACGCATCCATGAACAGGAGCCCGCCAGAGCCCGACGTGATCAGCCCTCCCGAGTGCGTCGCAGTGCCCGTGAAAGTCACCAGCCCAGCGCCTCCCGTGAGGCTCCCGGCTGTCTGGCCGTAGGTCGACGAGAACGTCACGGCTCCGCTCCCCCCCGTAACCGTACCGGCGTTCGTCGCCGCGCCGGTCACCGTCAGGCCTCCGGCTCCGGTCGAGAGGAAGCTCCCCGTGGTCACACTCAGCGTCCCGTCGACCACGAGCGATCCATCCGTTTCTGAATATCCCCCGTCCAGCGTTGCGTTCCCGGAAACCCGGAAGCTATTCGTCGCTGCCGTGAAGGTCTTGCTGCTGTTCACGGTGAAGTTCACGACCGCGGCAACCGCCGCGTGGCTGCTCAATAACGTTGTATCAGCGCCGACAACAAGATGCCCGATACTGTGGGACGGGTCGAGGGTCAGGTTTCCCACGCCATTCAACGTGATCGTGCTCGCCGTGTTGCTTATCGTCGTCGCCACGATCGAGTTCGGCACCGATGACAGCGTGATGCCCGCGCTTCCCAGGTTCAGCGTCGTCGAGCCGCTCGTCGAAACTGCCATCGTCGTGGCCGTAACCGTCTTGGCCCCGAAAGCAAGCGTGCCGCCCATCTGCGTGATGGCGCCGCCCACCGTCAGGCTTCCCGAGTCCCACGACAGGGTTCCGCCCGTCACCGATATCGATACCACATTGTCAACGCTCGAGCCAGTCTGCGTCAGGCTACCGTCCGACACGGCCAGGACGCCGCTCAGGCTCACCGTTCCGCTTCCCAGGGTCGATGCGGCGGTCGATGAATACGTCAGGTTCGACAGCGTCAGCGTACCGGTCGTGTGAATCAGCACTGCGTCGTTGCTCACCGTCAG
>Ga0209098_1000978_pt1 | contig 28740 bp, 19 predicted proteins | sample AD_JPNHW1_MetaG_FD_184429 | JGI IMG/M metagenome (GOLD analysis project Ga0209098, IMG submission 184429) | Active sludge microbial communities of municipal wastewater-treating anaerobic digesters from Japan - AD_JPNHW1_MetaG (SPAdes) (version 2) | ecosystem: Engineered > Bioreactor > Anaerobic...
TCCTGCATACACCCGTCCGTATGATTTCAGGGGATTCAAGGTGCCCGATATTCTGCTTTCCGGGAATGAAAAAGAAATTAAAAAATGGCAGCATGAACAAGCAGTGGAGCGGACCAGGAAGAAAAGACCCGGCTTGTTGGAAGAATGATAAAAGGGGGAACATGATGAGAAGATCTTTTCTCTTTTGTTTACTGGCATTGATCACCTTCCCGGCTTTTTCACAGGTGAAGAATGCAGAAGAAATCTCCGCACGGCCTTCGGTAGGGCTCGTCCTCAGCGGAGGTGGCGCCAAAGGATTTGCCTATATCGGACTGCTGAAAGTCATACAGGAAGCGGGCCTCCCTATCGACTACATCGGCGGATCCAGTATCGGCAGCATCATCGGGGGGCTCTATGCGCTTGGTTATTCCCCCGACACCATCGCCCGGCTTATCCGTTCACAGAACTGGCACAATTTACTGCGCGACATCATCGACCGGAAATACATTGCCTTCGAGGAAAAAGAATTCGGAGAGAACGCCATCATCCGGTTGCCGGTCAGAAACAAGAAGATCACCATGAGCTCGGCTATGTTCAAGGGAGAAGAGATCAACCTCCTCCTGAACTACTATTTCTCACCGGCGTATAACATCTCTGATTTTCATAAGCTCCCTACCCCATTCCTTTGCGTCGGCACCGACTTGTTGTCGGGTGAAGAGGTGATCCTCGACAGCGGTTACCTGCCGATGGCCATCCGGGCAAGCATGTCTATCCCGGGCTATTTTCAACCCACCGAATACGGGGGACATTACCTGGTAGATGGCGGGGTAGTCAACAACTACCCGGTGAAAGCCGTGAAGAAGATGGGAGCCGAGATCATTGTCGGGGGTGATGTGCAATCGGGTCTTTACACCTCGCGGGAACAACTGACTTCCATCATGGCCATTCTCGATCAGATCACGTCGTTCCACCGAATCCCCGCCAATGTGACAGGAGACAACCTGACCGATCTGAAGATCAAGTTCTCCCTGAATTACGGCATGATGGATTTCGAGGCTTTCGATTCAATTATTGCCGCCGGCGAACGAACCGCCCGGCAGTTCTATCCCCGGTTGAAGGAGTTGGCCGACTCACTGAACGCCATCGAATACAAACCGTTGAAGGAATACAAGGCCACTCCTCCGGAGAAAATATACATCAACAACATCCGTGTCACCGGCGTCAAGCATTTACATGCGAAATACCTGGAAAATCTGCTTCATGGGAAAGAGCATTCGAAAATTTCGTTGAAAGAACTGGAGAGCGATATCCATTACCTGAAAGGTACCGGTTACTTCGAGAATGTCTCTTACCGGCTGGAAAACACGCCGGAAGGCGCCGACCTCGTGATTGATGCCCGGGAGACCGGCGTCGGAGAATTATCAGCCGGCGCTCATTACGACGACAATTACAGCGTAAGCCTGACCCTGAATGCCGCCTTCCGCAATGTCCTGGGAGACAATTCTAAACTTTTTGCCAACATGAACATCGGTCCCAACCCGAGGCTGCGGGCAGTGTATCTGCGGGGGATTGGCCGGGTATCGGCTATCGGGATCAGCACCGACATGTTCACCTTTAACTACGATTATTACGACAAGGATAAAAAACTCAGCCAGATCAATTACTCCGACTATAAAGGAAGCGTTTATTTCAACCATAATGCACTCAACTCATTGAACCTGAAAGCCGGTATCGATTATGAATACTTCAGATATAAAGAAGATTATCCGGTCGACAGTCTGATAACATATTCCGGCAGCTTTTTGGGATACGGCACCGCTTTTCTTTCGTTGACGGCCGACACCCGCGATCGTCCCTGTTTTTCCACCAGTGGCTTTCATCTTCTTTTCCGGGGCGAATATGTTGTTCCCCTCTCAAAAAAAGTCTCCGAAGACCTCTATAACAATGCGGCCATTGTTTTCATCAAATACGATCAGAATGTTCCTCTTTGGCACAGGTTTACCTTTCAACCGGGTATATTTGCCGGATCCATCCTGAATCCGGATATGAAACCGGCGACTCATCATACTTTCCTGCTGGGAGGCCTTTCCGCGCACAATTATCTGGAACAGATCATTCCCTTCTCCGGCACTCATTTTCTTCAGGAATACGGATACTATGCATTGGTCGGACGGGCAAAGCTCCAGTATAATGTGTATCAAAAATTATATGTCACGTTACGAGCCGATGGTGGAGCCAATGTGACCGATTTCGGAGAGTTGTTCAAACCCAGGAGTTTTTTGTTTGGATACGGAATTACAGCAAGTTACGACAGCTTCATCGGTCCGGTGGAAGTCTCGTTCATGGGATCGAACATCAATCCGAATCCCATGCTTTATCTGAACATAGGGTTCTGGTTTTAAGAAAACTTTCTGCTTCCGTATTGGGGTTTAAAAAAAATTGGTATATTTGCACTCCTTTTTAGCAAGCACTTTAATTATACGATTGTTATGAACCCAACTGAAATAATGAAATTCGTCTCGGAAGAGCTCGTTACTGTAAAAGAGTTTCCCAAATTCAAAGCAGGCGATACGATCACTGTTCATTATAAAATTAAAGAAGGCAACAAGGAACGTATTCAAACGTACCAGGGTGTTGTACTTCAGCGGTCCGGTGCAGGCACTTCCGAAACCTTTACCGTTCGCAAGATTTCCGGTAACGTTGGCGTTGAAAGGATTTTCCCCATTTCTTCCCCGTTTATTGAAAAGATAGAAGTGAACAAGAGAGGTGTGGTAAGAAGGGCAAGGATCTTCTACCTCAGGAATCTGCAAGGCAAAAAAGCCAGGATAAAAGAACAAAGGATGTAAAGAAAAACCCCGGTTATCAGCCGGGGTTTTTTGTTAGTTCATGACCAGGTTCAAGGTTCCGATTTCTTTTGATTTTATCACCGATAACGCTTTCGAGTAACTCAGCAGGTTTCTGATGATCGATTCGGAAGGTGACATGCTGGTTTTTCTTTTTCTCCCCTGATTTTTATGCGGTACAGAATTTTCCAGAACCACATTGCAGGAAGGACAGGTAGTAGTTTTTCTCTTCATAGGCAACGCTCCATTCATTTAACATGGTTTTCATGCTATAAAAACGATGTCGTTACCCTATTATTTTGTTTCCCCTGAAATAATTAATCACCTTCCGGAAAAGGCTTCATGTCGGGTTGAAGACCCTGAAAAGAATCAGTGAAACCGTTTGTACGGGGTCAGACAGAAAGGATCATGTCTTTTTCTTTCACCAGCTTCCGGAGGTTGATCAGTGCATAGCGCATCCTTCCCAGGGCCGTGTTGATACTCACGTTGGTAACTTCGGCGATATCCTTGAAACTCATGTCGCCGTAATGCCGCATGACCAGCACTTCACGTTGCTCTTTCGGGAGATAATCGATCAGTTTTTTCACATCCTGGTGGATCTGTTCGGTGATCATCACCTCTTCCACCGATTCAACGGGAATGGCAACCCTGTCGAAGATATTGTACTCATCGTTGTTTTCCACCACAGGGATCCGCTTTGCTTTTCTGAAATGATCAATAATGAGATTATGCGCGATACGCATCACCCACTGAATGAACTTTCCTTCCTCCTTGTATTGACCTGAACGGATCGTGTTGATAACTTTGATAAAGGTATCCTGAAAGATATCGTCAGCAATATCCTTATCCTTTACGATCATGAGAATGTAAGAGTAAACACGGTTTTTGTGGCGACGGATTAAGCCTTCAAGACTGGGATGATGTCCGGCTAAATACCTGCCAATCAGTTCCTGATCACTGATTGTCTGGTTCTTCATATGACCTCCTTTTTAGTGAAAAAGAGTATATGTTTAGCCTATATAGTCCCTCCTATTAGTTGAGCGCAGGTTGAGGTGTGCGCAATTGGTTTGATAATTGATACGATCTTTTTCGTATTTGGTTGCAACAAAAATACAGAAAAAAAAACGAAATGCAAATTTCTTCCTAATTTTGCATTCTTAGTGCCGCAGAGATTTATATGAGGAACGTTGAAAAGCTTGACCCAAAGGATTATATCATCATCAAAGGAGCCCGGGTCAACAATTTAAAAAATATTGACATTGCCATCCCCCGCAACAAATTTATCGTGATTACCGGTCTTTCCGGTTCGGGAAAATCATCGCTAGCTTTCGATACGTTGTTCGCCGACGGTCAAAGGAGGTATGTAGAGAGCCTGAGCGCCTATGCCCGGCAATTTCTGGGACGGATGTCGAAACCCGATGTGGATTATATCCGGGGCATCTCGCCGGCCATTGCCATCGATCAGAAAGTAAACAGCACGAATCCCCGCTCGACGGTAGGAACCTCGACAGAGATCTACGAATACCTGAAGTTGCTGTTTGCCCGTATCGGTAAGACGTACTCACCTGTTTCAGGGTCCATGGTTAAAAGAGATACCGTATCCGATGTGGTGGACCGGGTGATGGATCTTCCGGCAGGCAGCAAGGTGACGTTGTTTTCCCCGCTCGACCTGAAATCGAAGAACGGCGACCTGGTATCGAAGTGCAATGTGCTGATGCAACAGGGATTTACCCGGATCCTCCTCGATGGAGAGATCATCCGGCTGGACGAGGTTCAGCAAATCCCTAAAAAGAGTTTCAAGGAGCTGTACCTGCTCGTTGATCGGTTGGTGGTGGATCCCAACGATCAGGACCTCCCCGGACGGATTGCCGACTCGGTGCAGACGGCCTATTTCGAAAGCAACGGCACCTGCATGGTTGAGGTGGCCGGGGAAAAAACCGAACGGATATTCTTCTCTATTCGCTTTGAAGCGGATGGAATGTCGTTCGAACAACCTTCCGAGAACCTCTTCAGCTTTAACAATCCTTTCGGGGCATGTAAGGCCTGTGAAGGATTCGGCAGCATCATCGGCATCGATGAGGACCTCGTCATCCCGAATAAAAATCTTTCGATATACGAAGATGCCATCGCCTGCTGGCGGGGTGAGAAAATGGGAGAATGGAAAAACGAACTGGTGATGAATGCCTATAAGTTCAACTTCCCGGTTCACAAACCCGTTTATGAGTTGACGGAAGCACAGCGGAATCTGCTCTGGACCGGCAACAAATACTTCAAGGGGCTGAACGAATTCTTCCAATATATCGAAAGTCAGAATTACAAGATACAATACCGGGTCATGATGTCGCGATACCGTGGCAAGACTGTTTGTCCGGAATGTAAGGGGACCCGTCTTCGCAAAGATGCCGGTTATGTAAGGGTCAACGGACGTAATATCACGGAGATGGTATTAATGCCGGTGAAAGACCTGCTGGAATATTTCCGTCACATCGAGTTATCCGATCATGACCAGGCTGTCGCCAGGAGGCTGATGAAAGAGATCATCAACCGGCTGGAAGTGCTGGTAGATGTAGGTCTGGGATACCTTACCCTGAACCGGCTGTCGTCAACCCTGTCGGGCGGCGAGTCGCAGCGTATCCGGCTGGCCACAGCGCTGGGCAGCAACCTGGTTGGGTCAATGTACATCCTGGATGAGCCCAGTATCGGGTTGCATCCCCGCGACACGCAGCAGCTGATCAAGGTGCTGTTGCGCCTCAAGGCCCTGGGAAACACTGTCATCGTTGTGGAACACGATGAAGAGATCATCCGTGCTGCCGACGAAGTCATCGACATCGGTCCGCTGGCCGGCCGCGAAGGTGGCGAAGTAATGTTCCAGGGAACGCTTCCCGAGTTGATGAACGACAAGAAGAGCCTGACGGCGCGGTATCTCAGCGAGGACCTGTGCATCCCGGTTCCGGCGCATCGCCGTACCTGGAAAGAGCATATCCGCATCCTGGGGGCCATGGAGAACAACCTGAAGAACATCACGGTCGATATTCCCCTCCATGTCTTTACCGTGATCACGGGAGTGAGCGGATCAGGCAAGACCTCGCTGGTGAAGCAGATCCTGTTTCCTGCCTTAAAAAAGATTTACGGAGGATACGGGGAGAAAAGCGGAAAATTCGACCGGCTGGAAGGCGACATCAATCGCATCGGGGCCATCGAGATGGTGGATCAGAATCCCATCGGACGATCCTCGAGGTCGAACCCGGCTACTTACATCAAAGCTTTTGACGAGATCCGCAACCTCTACGCGGAACAAAAAAACGCCAAAGTCCGTGGCTATAAACCAGGGTTCTTCTCGTTCAATGTCCCCGGAGGACGCTGCGAAGAGTGTGAAGGCGAAGGGATGGTAAAGATCGAGATGCAGTTCATGGCCGACATCTACCTTACCTGCGAATCCTGTCATGGGAAGCGTTTCAAGGAAGAGGCGCTGGATATCAGGTTCCGTGAAAAAAATATCGTTGACGTGCTGGAGATGACCGTGGATGAAGCGATGGATTTCTTTCACGATGGCGGCAAGCCCACGGCTGCGGAGAAGAAGATCCTTTCGCGGCTGGAACCGCTTCAGCAGGTCGGATTGGGTTACCTGAGACTGGGACAGTCCTCCAGCACCCTCTCCGGCGGGGAAGCACAACGCATCAAGCTGGCTTATTTCCTCTCCAAAGGGATCACCGAAAAGCCGACCTTGTTCATCTTCGATGAGCCCACTACCGGTCTTCATTTCCACGACATCAACAAGTTGTTGGGCTCGTTTGAATCACTCATCGAGCAGGGTCATTCCATCGTAGTGATCGAACACAACCCGGAGGTGATCAAGTCCGCCGACTGGGTGATCGACCTGGGACGGGAAGGCGGAGAAGAAGGCGGCAACATCGTATTTGCAGGGACGCCAGAGGATCTGGCTGTCTGCCCTGAATCATATACCGGACAGTACCTGAAAGAGAAAGTATTACCCCGTTAACCCCGGAAAAAAGGAGGTAACCATGAAAAGTATCAATCCCGTGAACAATCAGGTGATCCGGGAGTATCCGGAGCATTCCGCCGCGGAAGTGATCGCTGTTCTGGAATCTGTACAGGCAGAATGGTTGAAATGGAAGCTGACCTCGTTTGCTGAACGCAGATCCTTGCTCAGGAATGCCGCGGTGATACTGAGGGAGAAAAAGCGCCAGTGGGCTTCACTGATCACGCTTGAGATGGGCAAGATCATCCGGGAGTCAGAAGCGGAGGTAGAGAAATGTGCCACGGTGTGCGACTTTTATGCTGAAAATGGCGAAGCATTCCTGAAAGATTCCGTGATCGCGTCGGATGCCTCCCGCAGTTTTGTTGCTTATCAGCCCTTGGGAGTCGTGTTGGCGGTGATGCCCTGGAACTTCCCATTCTGGCAGGTATTTCGTTTTGCGGCTCCGGCGCTGATGGCCGGCAATGCAGCCGTTCTCAAGCATGCCTCCAACGTGCCCGGCTGTGCGCTGGCGGTGGAAGAGATCTTCCGGGAAGCAGGATTCCCTGCAGACCTCTTCCGGACGCTGATGATCCCCTCGTCGCAAGTAGAAGCCGTCATTGCACACCCCGTGATCAGGGCGGTGACGTTGACCGGAAGCGAACAAGCCGGCAGCCAGGTGGCGGCAGCTGCCGGGAAAAACATCAAAAAGACAGTGCTGGAGTTGGGCGGCTCCGACCCGTTTATTGTCCTCGAAGATGCCGACCTGGAACATGCGATTTCCGTCGCTGTCACAGCCCGCATGATCAACCAGGGACAGAGTTGCATTGCTGCCAAGCGGTTCATCGTGACGGAGAAAGTGAAACCCGCCTTTGAATCCGGGTTGCAAAAGGTATTTGAAGGGCTGATCATGGGCGATCCCATGGATCCTGTCACACAGGTCGGTCCATTAGCCCGTCCCGATTTAGTCAATGCGATAGAACGTCAGGTAGAGGATTCCGTCAAAGCAGGCGCCACCCTTCTTTGTGGCGGAAAACGGCCAACGCGGGAAGGATGTTATTATCTTCCCACCATCCTCACAGATGTGACGTCGTCGATGCCGGTATTCCGCGAAGAGACCTTCGGCCCTGTAGCCGTCATTATCTCCGTGAAGAGTGAAGAAGAAGCCATCGCTCTCGCCAACGACGGTGAATTCGGGTTGGGAGGAAGCGTCTGGACCCGGGATATCGCCCGCGGAGAGCGGGTAGCCCGCGACATTGAGACGGGCGCCATGTTCGTCAACGGCCTGGTCAAAAGCGATCCCCGTCTTCCGTTTGGCGGCATCCGGAAATCGGGATATGGCCGGGAACTGGGAGAAACAGGTATCCGCGAGTTTGTGAATGCCAAGACCATCTGGATCAGTGAAAAATAATCTGCTGAAATCGTTTTACCGCGTCAGGGTCACTGTCCCTTTTTGCTGAAATGATTGTCCTCCCAAATTTTCAAAGGTAGCCACATATATGTACGTGTCTTCGGGTGCAGGCTGGCCCTTCACCTTCCCATCCCACCCTGCAGAGAGCTCATTGAACTCAGCCAGTAATTGCCCCCAGCGGTTGAAAACTCTTATCACGTACTTTTCCACTCCGGTCCCTTCCGGATGAAACATATCGTTTACCCCGTCTCCATTCGGTGAAAAAGCATTGGGGATCCATAGTCTGGCCGGACATTCTCCGATGTTAACAGTATCGGACTTCATGCATCCGTCTTCCAGCACTTCCACCCAATACAACCCCGGCTCAGTCACGAGAAAATCCGGATCTGAAGCGCCGTTCTGCCATAGATACGTTCCGCCCTGTACAAATGCATTCAGGTTAATATCCCCGTCGCAGATGGTAGTGTCTGGTCCCAGATCTACAGGGATCTCCGGTTTATAGTGCAGGATGGTCTTGATAAACCGGACACAGGAAACCGGTGTTTCCAACGTATCATAGTAAGTTCCTTCTGAAAGTTGCCAGGCTCCTCCGGCATAATAAGGTTGGTTATAACACAGCGTAGTGTCAATGACGCTTACCGGACCCACAACCTGAATACGAATGGTATCATCGGCCAGAGAATCGAGTACACAAAAGTATCCGGATTTCATGTTGCAGATCACTTCATCCTGGTTTGAAGGAACGTAGGTATAATCAGGCTCCTGCGTTCCCGGGTCCAGCCCGTTGATCTTCCAATGAAACACCGGGTCGTCACCGGGATACAACGGGACAGCTGTCAGCGTGACGGAATCCCCCAGGCAAACCGGGTTGGGAGTGGATAGAATACTTACATCCACGGCCACTTTCGTCACCACATTCATCACTAATAGAGAAGAAATGGCAGTTTGACCGGGCACACATAGATCGGGAGAGGAAACAACGCATTGGATGGTATCGCCATTAGCAGGATAATACGACCATTCAGGCTTGTTTTCTCCGGTTTCGACACCGTTCACCTTCCATTGAAACGAGACAGATGAACCACTCAGCAGCACCGGAGCGGAAAATGTCACCATTTCACCTTCACAAGCCGGGTTTTCCGAAGGAGTGATGTCAAAAACCAGTGAATCTTCCGGGAACACCCGGACAACAAAAGTAACGGTGTCACCGGGACATGGATTAAGGAACGGCACGACGTGATATAACACGGAATCGATGGTATTCCCTTCGTTGAACAGCACCTGACGGATAGGATTTTCATTACCGGCGCTCTGTCCGGTGATGAACGGAGAAGATGCTGACACAGTATACGAGAAGGAAGAACCGGCCATGGACGATTGCAGCAGGATATTGGTGGTGTCGCCCGAACAAAGCGAATACGTATCGGAAGTATTCGTGATGACCGGCGACGGGCTTATATTGATCAGGATGCCATCCTGTCCCGGGCCAAACAAGCCTGTTCCGCATTGACTATTTCGTCCCCGCACTTTCAATCGCTTCTGCCCTGGCGGGTAATCGGAGAAATGCAGGGTGAGCGAAGGCCGGGTATCCACTGAATCAAAAACCACTGTCCCGGTCGCGACATCCGTCATCACCCACTCATACCCTGTCGGTTCGCTTCCCGGGAGGGGATTGGGATAGACGGTATAAGTAGCGTACCCGCTTTTACACAGGGATAACGGCCCGGTGATGTCAGCGGGAGTATGTGGGATACATTCCACCCGGTACCGTCCCAGGTCAAGGGAGCTGCTGGCTGCATACCACCAGGTGTTAACGGTGTTTCCTGATCCGAGTCCGTACCCCACACCTCCATGCCAGGTGTGACAGCCGGTATCGGGTAAGACAGGATAGCAACCACCCAGTTGGGTCATACCGCCATCATTAGCCAGCAAGGTATCGTTCCAATAGGTAGCAATCGAAAGACCCGGCGGACGGATCTGATGGACGATAAATCCCTGATAGTGTCGTTCCACATCATACAATGCAATGTTGGTGAGACCGTTGACATAATTGATGGATATGGCAACGCTGTCGCCGCAGGTAACCGGATCCCCCAATGCATTCAACCCATTCCAGACCATGGTATTCAGGCCGTTCGACACCGTGCTATTGATGGTCAGGTCTACCGGTTGGATGCCGGGAGACAGATCAGATTCAATATTCAGCTGGATATTTCCCGGTTTATTCACCACGAAAGTGAAGGAAAAGGTACCATCGCAACTTCGTTGGATAGAAACGGAATCGCCCAGGATCAATCCGACGGTACCGGTTGGGTACTCGATGGAATCAGGATCATTGATAAATATTTTGTACTGCGGAAAATGGTGATTTCCCTGACGGGAACGGCAGCTGCTATCCCACGGAAAAGGAGGAGGATAACAACCGTTCCGGGTGGCCGTCACATCAAAATTCCAACCTTGCATGCGATTATAAGCAACCGAGGTGACAATAGAATCGGTAGATGAATAAATATATTGGGTTGCCAGAAACTGACCGGAATTATTTGCACAGTTATATGTGTTGAATCCCCAGTCTTTAGACCATAACCGTCCATCAATCGGTGTCAGTGGTGTGACCGTAGTATCAATAACAGTAATATCAAAGAGATCTATTCCGAATCCGGTTCCCATAAAATCGATGGAATAATCTCCCGCCACGGCAGGAATAAAAGCAGATGGTTGATATCCGTTCTGATTCAGTGGTTTTGGTCCTGCAACCGCTTGTGAATGATATTGGATATACCCATCGTTATTAAACAACATGGGAATGGTCCGCGTGCATATCAGTGTTCCGTTAAGACGGATACTGAACATCAGGGGAGAGACACCTGACCTGAAGCCCATCAATACTTTCTCTCCCGGATGGGCGATATGTACATATAACTTCTGGTCGGCATTGCAATTGATGTTGGCGAAGCATGAATAATTACCACTGCCATCCAGTATCCACAAATCTGCTAACCGCGTTGAATCCGGTCTGATCTGCTTCGTACCTTCCGCCATTCCATTCCAGGGGAGAAGAAACAGGAACAGCAATAGGACAAGCATTCTTTTCACGGTAGAATGATCCATCGCCAATAAAAATGGACATTTGTTGTCAGAATTCCTGACAAAGTAAAAGTAAGCATATTATCTGAACTAATATTCCGACTAAATAAATGAGTGGCAGGAAGCGCCGGAAGATCAGGATGCGGAAGAAGTGGTTTCCTTTTTTGTCCTCCGGATAAATCCCAGCATCATCAAGGCGGAAAGTAGTGCGGTACCGGCTCCGAAATAAAAAGGAATACTGGAATTGACCTTGTCGTAAAGCATACCGGCGATGAGACTGGCAGGCAGCAACGTGATCCCCAGCAAGGCGTTGTATATGCCCATGGCGGTACCCTGTTTGTTCGCATCGACGATGTCCGACACAAAAGCTTTCTGAATGCCATCCGTTGCGGCTGAATACACTCCATACAGGGCGAAGAGAGAGACGATGGCTCCGATGCTGGTAGTGCGGCCGAATCCGAAGTAAACAACAGCATAGATCAGAAAACCGACGATCATGATCTTTTCTTTACCTACCCTGTCGGAGAGAGAACCGATGGGGATGGCCAGAAATACCGAAACCAGATTGGTGATGAGATAAACGAGGGGGATAAAAGCCACCTTCACCCCTACTTCATTGGCTTTCACCATCAATAATGCATCCGTGGAATTACCCAGCGTAAAGACAAAAATGATGACCAGGAAGAGGTAGTACTTACGGGGGAAATCTTTAAAACGAAACTTCCTGAACAGGCTGTCTTTTGATTTTTTTGCATCCTTGATTCCGAAGATGATCACGAAAATGGCCAGGATCGCCGGGATGCCGGCCAGCAGGAAGATCAGGCGGTAATTGCCGGGCAGAAACATCAGCAGGAGGAAAGCCGCCAGGGGGCCCAGGATGGCGCCGCTGTTGTCCATGGCTTTCTGCAACCCGAAGCTCCTCCCCGTCTCCCCGTTCTCGACCGATCCGGCGATCAGGCTGTCGCGGGGAGCCGTCCGAATCCCTTTCCCCACCCGTTCCACAAAACGGAGGAATAATACCTGCAACGGCGATATCACGAACGAGTACAGCGGGATCATGATCGCCGAGAGACCGTATCCGATCAGCATAAAGGGTTTGTTCTTTCCGATCTTGTCGCTCCAGAATCCCGATAGCGCTTTGATGAGAGAGGCTGTGCTCTCCGCGATGCCTTCGATAAGCGACAAGCTGGTCTTGGATGCCCCGATGGAAAGTAAAAACATCGGCATCACCGAATAGATCATCTTCACGGAGGTATCCGTCAGGAAACTGGTTACACCCGTTAACAAGATATTCCGGTTAAAGCCAAGTATTCGTTTCTCTTTTACAGATCCGGGTTTTGTCATCATGTAGTCAATAAATAATTCCCGTTGGAAGTCGATTCTTTGATAATGATCCGTATCCTGCGTTCGTCTCCCACGATCCAGACGGTATCGTTGGCGTGAAATACCACATTGGATTCCGGATTCACAATACGTTCGCCATTGCGTTCGATCCCGACCACCAGCCCCTGCGAAAGTTCGCGGATTCCTGATTGCCGGATACTTTTCCCGATGAGCGAGGAATGTTCACTGATGGTAAAATGGTGCAGCGACACCTCTTTATGGGCTCTGTTGTCATTGGACGGGGCAGCCGATTTCTCCATGAACTTCTCAAACCGCTCGAGCTGCTCATCGGTTCCGATCACCGAGATCCGGTCAAACGGGTACAGGTGCTCTTTCCGCGACGGCACATGAATAGCCTGATCACCCCGTTCGATCATGACGATATTCACCCCGAAGCTTTCGCGTAAACGCGATTCCATGAGCGTCTGCCCGATATAAGGGAAACTCGATTCCAGCTCGAATTTGGTGATATGAGTGTCCCAGGGGGTCAGCATCTCATGCACATGGACATCTCCTGCCTGTCGTTCATTGTAGTTGATCATGAAACGAGTCTCGATCTTACTGTAAAAATGCTGGATCCTTTTATGAAACAAGGCGATGATGAGACAGGAGAAGATAATGCCGGCAACCGCGATCAACGGAGAAAACAGTTGCAGGAAAAAGACACCGATAAAGATGACCGCGAAGATGACCCTCGAAAACTGAAGTAGCAGCAAGGGCCCGCGATGAGATGTTTTTAACCAGATATTGGTAAAAGCCTGCCGCTGTGTCCGGCGAAAAGCCAATGCCCATAAAAACGGGGACAAGACGGTCAGGGTGATGATCGCCGTAATGACTTTATGCAGGCCGAGATTCGACAGGATCGGTTCGATAAACCGGGTACTGAACACGATCAGCGTCATGATGATGACCGAAAAAATCACGACATTCACCACATACGACCTGATCACCTTTTTCCAGTCTGTCGTCTCTGTCATATGCTGAGCAGAAGCGCTGTACGATGCCAGCCCGTTTTTCCATTTCTGTGGTAAGACCTTTTCGATAAAGGTGTAAAACGGCTCCGAGAACCGGATCATGTAAGGCGAAGTAAACGTAGTGATCACGGAAACGGCTACAGCGACGGGGTAGAGGAAATCGCTGGTGACATGCAGCGAGAGTCCCAGGGTGGCGATGATGAACGAAAATTCACCGATCTGCGAGAGGCTCATCCCCGATTGAACGGCTATCTTCAGCGGTTGACCGGAGATCAGTACGCCAAGGGTGACAAACAAGGGTTTTCCGAAGAGCAGGACCAGGATGCCGGCGATAATAGGGATCAGATGTTTCCCCAACATCTGCGGGTCGATCAGCATGCCGACCGAAACAAAAAAGATAGCGCCGAAAAGGCTTTTCACCGACCTGGTGAGTTGTTCAATCTTCTCCGCCTTGGTGGTCTCCGCCAGTATGGAACCCATGATGAATGCGCCGAGAGCCGACGAAAAGCCGACGTAGGTGGCAAGCACCACCATCAGGAAACAGAATGCCAGCGAGATGATCAGCAGGGTCTCCCCGTTGATCAGCAGACGAAATTTTCGGAAGAAAGTCGGGATGAAAAAGATGCCGGATACGAACCACAACACTATGAAAAAAGCCAGTTCCACCACCACCTTCAGCATTTCCGTTCCTTCGAAGGTGCGGCTTACCGATACCGTGGAAAGCAGCACCATCAGCAGGACGGCGACCAGATCTTCAATGACCAGCACCCCGGTTACGATACCGGCAAACTTCTGGTTTTTCACCCCCAACTCATCAAAGGCGCGGATGATGATGGTCGTGGAAGCGATGGAGAGAATACCTCCCAGGAAGAGACTGTCCATGGAACTCCATCCCAACAACCTGCCTACTCCATAACCCAGTAGCAACGTCAATCCCACCTCGGTGATAGCCGTAAGAGCAGCCACCCCTCCTACTTTCAACAGCTTCTTGAAGCTGAACTCCAACCCCAGTCCGAAAAGCAGGAAGATGACCCCTATATCGGCCCATGTCTGGATGCTCTGTACCTCGATGACGGTCGGGAACAGATGTATCTTCGGCCCGACCAGCAAACCCGCGATGATATATCCCAACACCACGGGCTGTTTCAGCTTCTTGAACAACAAAGTAACCAGCGCCGCTGATGTAAGGATCAGCGCCAAGTCAGTAATCAGAGCAGGGAGATGCAGCATCGGTCACTCGGTTATCGGGTAAATGAATCACAAAAATACTGTTTATTTGTGCACCATCCTCCCTGATCAAGACTCCCGGCTCACCGCTTCACAGCAGCGGCGACATCAGTCTGGCGACTCTCTCCGCCAATCGGTAAACGAACGGCCGGGAATGCCATTGATCGTAAGTGATGAGAGAGGATTCCGCCAGGTCGGCAACGAAAGACCGGCGTAGTTGCTCTGCAAAAGCCGCCGAATAGATGACCGCATTCACCTCGAAGTTCAGGTCGAAGCTGCGATGATCCATGTTTGCAGTCCCCACTATCGAGACGCGGCCGTCAATCACCATGGTCTTCGCATGGATAAAACCGCGGTTATAGGTGTAAAGTTCAACACCGGCTTTCAGCAGCTCTCCGTAGTTAGACCAGGCTGCGGCATTGACCAGGATGGAATCGGAGACGCCGGGCACGATCAGTTTCACTTTCACGCCACCCATGGTGGCAATCTTCAACGCATCCATGATGCTGCCTCCGGGGATGAGGTACGGGGTGGTAAGAAGGATCTCATGCTGGGCCAGGTTGATGGCTTTCAGAAAAGAAAGTTTGATGGTGGAGGCAGGAGAATCGGGCCCGCTGGCAGCAATCTGTACGCTGGTATTGGAACCGGGAACCGGCTCGGCACAGAAATACTTGTGGACGGGTTGTATCTTGTGCCCGGAACAGAAGTTCCAGTCGCAGAGAAACATATGCTGAAGAAACAGGATCCCGGGTCCGTCAATGCGAAGGTGCGTGTCGCGCCAGTACTTGTGATCCTTGTCCTGACTGCTGTTGATGTACCTGTCGGCGATGTTGATTCCCCCGACAAAACCACACTGCCCGTCGATGATGATCAGCTTCCGGTGATTGCGGTAATTCAGGCGATTGGCGAAGAGCAGCAACCGTACCCGGTTAAAGGGATAGGCTTCCACACCTCTGGTCCTTAACTCCTTCGCCAGGGTCTTCCGGATCGACCGGCTCCCAAAGTCATCGTAGATCATCCTGACTTCCACGCCCTCTTTCGCTTTCCGGATCAGGATGTCCTTGATACGGTTGCCTATCTCATCATCATCGTAGATGTAATACTCCAGGTGAATATATCGTTGCGCCTGCTCCAGCGCACTGATCACTTCCGGGAACTTCTCTTCGCCGTTGATCAGCAGCTTCACGGCATTGCCGTCGGTGAGCGGGCTCTGTGTGTCGTTCATCAACAGGCTGACAAGGCTTCTGGCGTTCCCGATGTCGCTGGCATTCTTTCGGAGGGAGTTCTCCGACATGGTGAATGGATCAATCGACAGCTCTTTCAAACGGCCCTCGTCCTCAATGAGCTTTTTACTGTAAATCATCCGTTTCCGGTAGTTCACGCCGAAGATGAAGTAAAACAGCATGCCCGCCACCGGGACGAATATGGCCAGCAGCAGGTAAGCCAGGGTCTTGGAAGAGCTCCGGGTATCGTAGATGATGCGCAGGCAAACCAGCGCCACTATGAGGATATAGACGATTTCCGCTATCGTGATCCAGGGCATATCGATCAGGAATAAAAGGTGTCAGAGAAAAAAGTCAGTTGCGTCGCGAGAGCGCCGGGAGTAAGAAAAAACAACGTTTTCATGACACAGCTTTTCATAGCAGTAACACATGATCAATGAAAGGATCAAACTTAAGAGATTTTTTATTCCGGCAAAAGGAATTTTTCAGGATTTGTTGAGTTTACCGGACTTTCGGTGATGATTTTCAAAATTTATTTGGAAAGAATCTTCAATCCCGTTACTTTTGCACAAAATTTGGCGGGGTAGCTCAGTTGGTTAGAGCGTCGGATTCATAACCCGGAGGTCTCGAGTTCAATTCTCGATCCCGCTACAGCATCAAGCATTTCCAACAAATGAACGGCTTTCCGGCCGTTTTTTTATTTCCCTGCCTGTTCCCTTCACTTACCTCCAGTCCGTTGTCGAACCTTCGTGACGGTGAGTATCCGGGAAGGCAATATGAGGTTGGCTGATTTAATACTCTTTATTCCAGGATGGCAATTCCCCCTGAACTTCAAAGTACCGTTGTAGCAATGTCCCTTCCACAAATCCGGGCAAATCCTGATTCTTCTTATCAAACGTCACAAACCAATAAATATCAAGGGCATCTATGTTTTCTCTCGTACATTTTTCATTGAAGAAATCTTCTCGTTTTATTCCTTCTTGTTTGTTGTTCAATCTGCCGTTTAAGCCTTGCTCCTTAAATTCCCCGTTTTGTTGAATAGTCCCGGATTTTCCAATATACACCAGGTCAATTTTTCCCCGAGATAGTCTCAGAATGTAGTAAACACCCGGCAAATCAGGCACATCTTTTGAAAGGTCTTTCAGGTTTTTGCCTTTTTGAAAAAAGAAATGACCTTGATTCTTGTATTTGTTTAATTCTGAAAACATTACAATTGTATTTAGTTTATCAATTCGTTTGCTATCATTTCTGTGAGGGGATCCAATCTTTTTGGACAGTTATTTTTCAAATATACGTGTTTTTTTATGAAGGGGTCTGTGTTCCGGATTATCATATAACAAAGGGGGTCAACATTATCGAAATGGCTGTCAGGTGATGTGGGTCCTCCTGACATATTTTTTTCGATGTGATGAAGGTATCATCTCACCATTTCATGGGGTTGTTGATAATGTATTTTTTTATTCGTTCATATTCTGCATTATCCCGGATGATATGGTCGTGGTAATTCTGTTGAAAAAAATGGTTGTTCCGGTTGTATTTTGGAATATCCAAACCAAATTCATCAATGTAATCATCAATTTTGGAATTAATGGCAGATTTAAACCCTGCAATAAACGACGAAATGGATTTTGGTTTGCGAACAAAAACGGATTGTTCCGGGGATTGATCCGGGGATTGATCCGGGGATTGATCCGGGGATTGATCCGGGGATTGATCCGGGGATTGATCCATTTGTAGAGACGCACGGCCGTGCGTCTCTACGTGCGTTTCGTGCGTTTCGTGCGTTCCGTGCGTTCCATCCAATCCATGGAAATCGTTGAAATCGTCAAAACCGTGCGGGCCATCCGGTCCGCCCAAATTGTGGGAATCGTTCAAATCGTGCGTTCCATCCAATCCGTGGAAATCGTGGAAATCGTCAAAACCGTGCGTTCCATCCGGTCCGCCCGAATCGTGGGAATCGTGGGAACCGTTTATTCGGGGATTATCCAATACGACAATGGCGTGGATATGGTTGGGCATAATGATATATTCGGCCAAATACAATTCATCACGGATTTCAAATGTTTTTAACCATTCATCGTTGATGATTTTTCCAAAATCCGACAAAATTATTTCTCCATTATGGATACGCCCCAAATTACATTCCCTGTTTTGGGTAACCAGGGTGATAAAATAAATACCGTTGCCCGAATAATCCCATTGGGGCATTCGGTGTGATTGTGTACGATATTTATTTCGAAACCTTTCCATTAATTCTCTACCCTTACCTCCCCACTCATTACCTTCTGCATCAACATATCGCGCAAAACCGTAAGGGTAAGGAAATACCAAGGAGCAGACAATTAAACCAGCTCAAAAAGAATCAAATCAGATATTATTTACAGGGAACATCAATGGCATTCTCATGTTTTTTTGAATGTAAAATCTGATTCCCGGCAGGCATAGGTAATTGTGGATTTGAGACAAATGATCGTCCTTCATCAGTACCCGGAGATTTTTTATATGTATTAACTAATGAAACAGATTGATTATTTGTCCACGGAAAGTTAAGATTACACCAATAAGTATAACTATTGGGCGAATCTTGATAATAAGCGCGAACTATAGTACTTGTATATGCATAATAATAGCCGATCCTATACTTAATGTTATCATTAGGTATGAGAATATTATCTTGTGATTGTTGTGATAATCCGTAATTAACATAAAGAGGAGTCAGATCATGTGCGCCTTCGTTTGTCATATACAAGAAAAAATACGTATCAGGAAAAATCAGATTAAAAGAAATTGATCCACCTGGAAGGCTTATGGTATTATTCCAATTTAATTCTAACCCAATTTGAGTGCCGGTAGTGGTTGCTCCATAGGTATAAGCTGAATATGAAGCGGAACTACCAGGTAAAGAATAAAATGTCACACTGTTACCAGGAGTGATAGTCTGTGTGTTACCGTTTATCGTTATATATATATTTGTATATACCTTATTATTAAAAGTGACATTTGTACTTGTTGCAGGATTCAAAATAACTACTGTTTTTGTTATTGTACTATTTCCTCCCGGGCTTATTGCTGTCAATTGCACATAAAAAGTACCTCCTGTTGTATAAGTATGCTGAGGGTTTTTTTCTGTTGAGCTTCCACCATCACCAAAATTCCAAATATAAGATGTCGCATTTGTGGAGTAATTTGTAAAAGTTACTGTACAAGGTACAGGATTGTTGTCACCAGAAAACGTGAAATCTGCAACAGGAACAGGATGTTGAATTATAACGTTTTTAGCTACCGAGCTAGAGCCGCCTTTGCCAGTAGCCGTTAATTGTACAATATATGTTCCTCCCGCCGCATAAATATGTTGTGGATGTTGTTCTGTTGCTAATGGGGTACCATCCCCAAAGTTCCAACTGTAGGATGTTGCATTTGTTGAAGAATTTAAAAAAGTTACTGCACAAGGTGCAGGATTATTGTCGCCTGTGAACGTAAAAGTCGCAGTAGGTGGTGGTTTTGTGGTCTCTTTTTCACAGCTTGAGATGAATATGGTTGCTGAAACCAAAATGAATAACATCGACAGATTCAATAAATTCTTCATAATCTTAAAATTTAAAATTGTTAATATTTCCGTTATTCTTCTTTATTATCACATTGTGCGTCGAAACTCATAAATATTTTATTTGTAAGACATATCTAAAGGATTCTATGGAGAAACCTCAATATATTCGAAAGGTAATTTGACTTTTTCGGGGATACCTGATGTCCCAACACTGTATCCACCTCCTGTCAACTTTTTTAATTGTTTTTCGGGATCATTAGGGTTATTATAATAAATTCCGTGCGTATGTATCCCGTTTGGGTTATTAGCATTTTTGGGGGGGTAATTCGACAGTGCTGTGCTCTGAATTGACTTTGATCATTTCATTGAAGTGATGGCAGTGGTTCGAAAGTGTAAATATAGAAATTTTTTGTTTATCAAAAATTTTTTATAGATTTTTTTTACTATTATTAAACAACCCTGATCCTGGGTTTCCCGGCAACTTTCTGCTAAAACATGCTTTACAGACGTCGTATGGATTGTGGCGAGAAAGTTCTTCTACGTTGGTTACTCTGTGGGTAATTTAGGCTTTCCGGATAATGCCGGAGACATTCCCACAACCCAAAATCTAAAAACCATACCTTTGCCAGAGCATTAAATGGATGGCTGTATGAAAAAGAAATTCTCGCGCCGTGGTTTTCTGAAGGCGAGTGCGCTGGGCGCCGTTTCGCTTGGCTTTTCGGATATGTTGTTTGCTTCGAAACCGGGACTGGCGGAATCGATGCCGGACAAGGTCAATGTCACCCCGGCGCGGTCAGGGAAATCGGTGATCGGGCTGACGGCGCCGCCGATGAAGCCGGTGAGGGTGGCGTTTATCGGGCTGGGAAACCGGGGAGCGGATCACGTGGAGCTCGTCAACGCGCTGTGTCCCGACAAAGCTACCATCGTGGCGATCTGCGACATCCGGAAAGAGAAAGCCGACGAGGCGCTGGGCATCATCAAACGGACCACCAGCGGGCAGCAGCCTGCCGTGTACGCCGGCCGGGCCGACTCCTGGAAGGAGATGGTGTGCCGCGATGACATCGACCTGGTGATCATCGCCACCCCGTGGGCCGATCATACACCCATGGCGGTATTCTCGATGAAGAAAGGGAAACATGTTGCGGTGGAAGTCCCCGCAGCCATCACGGTGGAAGAAAACTGGCAACTGGTCAACACGGCCGAGGAGACGCAGAAGAACTGCATGATGATGGAGAACGTATGTTACGGCGATGAGGAACTGTGGCTGCTGAACATGGTGCAGCACGGCGTTTTCGGCACGCTGACCTACGGCGAAGGCGCTTACATCCACGACTTGCGCGAGCTGATGTTCTCCGACACTTACTATTACGATTTCTGGCGGATCAAAGAAAATATAGCGCGCGACGGCAACCTCTACCCTACTCACGGTCTCGGCCCGGTGGCGCAGTACATGGACATCAACCGGGGCGACGGCTTCGATTACCTGGTCTCGATGAGCTGCCTGCAAGCCGGCATGAGCGCTTATTCGAAAAACATCGATCCGGCGAATCCTTATTATGACCTGCAGAAGGCCCGTCACGGCGACATGAACAACTCGCTGATCAAGACGGCGATGGGCCGGACGATCCTGGTCCAACACGATGTGATCTCCCCGCGTCCCTACAGCCGCATCAACGCGTTGGCCGGGACTCTGGCCTACCATGAGGGATATCCTTCGCGGCTGTCGGTCAACGGCGAAGGACACGGCTGGCTGAAACAGGAGAAATTCGATGAGTTCCGCGCGAAGTACCGCCACCCGATCTGGGACCGGCTGAAACCCGAGATCGAGAAGTACGGCGGTCACGGAGGGATGGATTTCGTGATGATCTACCGGCTGATCGATTGCCTGAACCGGGGGGTGCCTCTCGATATGGATGTGTACGACGGAGCAGCCTGGTCGGCGGTTACGGCCCTGTCATCTGTATCCGTCGCGGACGGAAGCAAGCCGGTGAAGTTTCCCGACTTCACCCGAGGCGACTGGAAGAAGCCGAGGAAAGCAGGAATCCTGGAGTATTAACGTTGTTGCTGTAATTCCCCATACACCTCCAGCGTTTTCAGGGCTGTTTGATGCTTGGAGAAAGCGTTGAGCCGTTCGGCAGCGTTGGCGATGAGCCGGTCGCGCAGTCCGGGTTCGCGAAGGATGCGGAGCACCTGTTCTGCCAGCGATCCCGGTGTACCTACGGGAGCCAGCAACCCCGTTACGCCGTTCTCCACCATCTCGGGGATACCGCCGGCATCGGTGGCCACCACGGGCACCCGGCAGGCAAAGGCGTCCAGTACCGTCGTCCCGAGTCCTTCTGTCTTAGAGGTCATCAGAAAGATATCCAGCCCGGGGAGCAACCGCGGAATGTCGGCCCGGAAGCCGGTCATGATGATCCGGTCTGAAAGGTTTTTCGACGCGATATAACGAGCAATGGTATCGTACAGCGGACCGTCGCCGATGATGAAGAAGCGGAAACGGCTGTCGTGGCTTAGCAGAATCTCTGCGGTATCGACGAAGGTGAAATAGTCTTTATGGTCGGCCACCGCCGAGGTGTTCCCGGCCAGGACGACCTCTTCGGGAAGGGAGAACTCCCTGCGGAGGAACCCCCGATCGCCTTCTCCGGCAAACCGCCCGGGGTCGATTCCCGAGTGGATGGTGACCAGGCGGGACGGGTCGCCCAGACTCTCCGCCATGATCTCTTTAATTTTCTCCGACACGCAGATGATCTTCTTCACGGCTTGATGCCGGTATTTCCAGTTGGACAGCCATCCTTTGCCGGGGGCGAAATCCACACGCCGGCTGACGATCACCGGGGCCGGAGTACGTGTCAGCGACGAGGCGATGACGGCCATGGTATGAGCGTGCGAGTCGTGAGCATGCAGGATGACGCCGGGGTTTTGTTTCACCAGTCTCAGGAGCCGGCAGGCTGCGGACAGGCTGAAGGCGGTTCTTCGGGTGAACGTCGTCACAGGGATGCCGGCGGCGGCAGCGCGTGCTGCCAGGGGGGAGCCGGCGGGACACCAGATCATCTGCGGGAAGCCTTGCTCCTGCAGTTCACCGGCGAGGTACCACAACTGTTGCTCTCCTCCCCGCCACGAGGCAGCGGTGGAGATATGGATCACGCCGATTTGTTGTTGTTGTTTCATCCGCTTCAAAAGTATTAAAATTGGCCGAGGTGACGTTAGTTCTTCCTGACTACTTGCGGTAAAAAAACTATCTTTGCGTAATTTTCCTCTATGAAGAATCTCAATAAGCTCCTCGTCTTTATGAAGCCCTATTGGGCTAATGCCGTAATGAACGTCCTGTTCAACGTGCTTTCTACCATATTCGCCCTTTTCACTGTCACGATGGCCATCCCCTTCCTGAACATCCTGTTCGGGAATGAACAACTGGTCACCACGGCCGGGCACTTCACCCTGTCCACTTCCGGCGTCAAGCATTATTTCTATTATATCCTGAGCTGGTTCATCATCGGATACGGGAAAGCTGCTGCGCTGGGGATGGTATGCGCCCTGGTCATTGTGATGACGTTTTTAAAGACCTGGTTCCGTTACATTGGGATGTACAACCTGGCGCCCTTGCGCAACGGCATTGTGAAAGACCTCCGCAACCAATTGTTCGTGAAAGTCCTGGATCTTCCCTTATCGTATTTCACCGATGAGAAGAAAGGCGACATCATGTCGAGGATGTCTAACGACGTCAAAGAAATCGAGTGGTCGATCCTGAGTTCGCTGGAAATGTTATTCCGTGATCCCCTCACCATCCTCATCTTCCTGATCACGCTGGTCATCCTGAGTCCGGGACTGTCGTTGTTCGTGTTCCTGCTTCTTCCCATCAGCGTTTTCATCATCGGGAAGCTGGGAAAGAATCTGAAGAAACAATCGAAATCGGGTCAGGAGAAAGTGGGTGAGTTGTTGCAGATGATCGACGAGACAGTGGGAGGCATGCGTGTCGTCAAGGCCTTCACCGCGGAAGATATGGTGCTGGGGCGTTTTTCCAAACTCAACCAGGGATATACTTCATTGCAAAACAAGATCTACCGTCGCACCTACCTGTCGAATCCCCTTTCGGAGTTTCTGGGCACCACGGTGGTGATCGTGGCCATGTGGTACGGCGCTTTCATGGTGATGAACCACCTGGGTTCGCTGAGTGCAGAGACCCTCATCGCCTACCTGCTTATCTTCGCGCAGATCATCAACCCGGCCAAGTCGTTTTCTCAGGCCAGATATAACGTCAGGAAAGGGCTGGCGTCAGCCGACCGCATCTATGAGGTGCTGAATACGATCAACCCCATCCAGGAGAAACCGGATGCCAAGCCTATCAAGACTTTCGAAAGCAAGATCGAATACCGGGGTGTCTCTTTCCGGTACAATACGGAAGAGGTATTGAAGAACATCGACCTGACGATCAGGAAAGGGCAAACCATTGCGCTGGTAGGGCCGTCGGGTGCCGGGAAATCGACCATGGTGGACCTGCTTCCCCGTTTTTATGATACGACGGAAGGCGACATCCTGATCGACGGGGTATCCATCCGGGATTATAAGATTGGGGATCTGCGCTGCCTGATGGGCATTGTGAACCAGGAACCCATTCTCTTCAACGATACAATATTTAACAACATCGGGTTCGGCGCTTCCGAATTCTCTCTGGAAGAGGTGGAAGCCGCCGCACGGATCGCGAATGCCCGTGAGTTCATCCTGAACACCGACGAAGGGTACCAGACGGTGATCGGCGACCGCGGCCAGAAGCTCTCGGGCGGCCAGCGTCAACGGCTCTCTATCGCGCGGGCTGTCCTGAAGAACCCGCCCATCCTCATCCTCGATGAAGCCACCTCCTCGCTCGACACCGAATCGGAAAGGCTGGTACAGGATGCCCTCGCTAACGTGATGCAGAACCGTACTTCCATCATCATCGCTCACCGGCTCAGCACCATCCGCAACGCCGACCTGATCTGTGTCCTCAGCGAAGGCCAGATCGTGGAGATGGGCAAACACGATGAGCTTCTGAAGAACAACGGTCTTTACAAGAAGTTACATTCGATGCAGATGTTCGATTAAACGATCACGACAGGATGAAGATCAGCGGATTTTCGATGGCCCGTAACGCCGACAAGCTGTACTACCCGATGAGGGAGGCCATCCTTTCCGTGCTCCCGATCGTGGATGAGTTCGTAGTCGCTATCGGTAAAGGTGATCCCGACGATCATACGCTGGAGCTCATCCAAAGCATCGGAGATCCGAAGATCCGTATCATCGAGACCGTATGGGACATCAATAAGTTCCCGCGTGGGATGGAAAACGCCCACCAGACCGACATCGCGAGGAGTCACTGCACCGGCGACTGGCTGTTGTACCTGCAGGCGGATGAAGTGATCCACGAGAAGTACCTGCCCGAGATTGTCGAAAAGTGCAACCGGTATGTCGACGATGCAGAGGTTGAAGGGATGATCTTCAAGTACCGTCATTTCTGGGGTGACTATCAACATTACCAAAAAAGTCATCACTGGTACACGCGTGAGATCCGCATCGTGAGGAACGACCCGGATATCCATTCGTGGGAGTCGGCGCAGTCGTTCCGGCGCATTCCCGGTTTTGACGGGTTGAATTACCGGCAACAGGAGAACACCTTTAAGTTAAAAGTCATTGCGTTGGATGCCTACGTATATCATTATGGATGGGTAAGGCCACCGGCGCTCATGGTCAGTAAAACAAAGTCGCTTGATACGATTCACAAGGGAGAAGCTGCCATTGCGAAGGAACAACGGCCGGAGAATGCCGTTTTTGATTATGGGCCGCTTCATTACCTGAGTGAGTTCAGGGAAAGCCATCCGGCGGTGATGGCAGCATGGATAAAGAAATTCAACTGGCAGGATCAGCTTCAGTACACGGGGAAACCGGCTAAAAACCGGCGTCCGCATGTTCATGAACGCTTCAAGTACCGTTTCATGGGCTGGATCAAACGTAACCTGCCGGGGGCTGAGACTCTTGGAGAATTCAGGAATTATATCCTTCTCAACAAATAGCATTCGGATGCATCAGACGTCAAGCCCTCGTTTCCAGCGCCGGCTGAACTTCTTCGATTCCACGGCCATCGTGGCCGGATCGATGATTGGTTCGGGCATTTTCATTGTCAGCGCCGATATAGCGCGTAATGTAGGTTCCCCGGGATGGTTGATGGCCACCTGGCTCATTACCGGGATCATGACCGTTTTTGCCGCCCTCAGCTATGGCGAGCTGGCCGGCATGTTCCCCAAAGCCGGCGGGCAGTATGTATATTTGAAAGAAGCGTACAACCCGCTGACAGGGTTTCTTTACGGATGGACGCTGTTCCTGGTCATCCAGACCGGCACCATCGCCGCCGTGGGGATGGCATTTGCCAAGTACGCCGGGGTGCTGATACCGGCTATCTCCGAAGAGGTGATCTGGTTCCGGCAAGGTTTCCTGAAGCTGGGACCCGTGCAGATCGTGGCGATCCTGTCGATCGTCGTCCTCACATGGATCAACACACGGGGAATCAAATCGGGCAAGCACGTGCAGAATATCTTCACCTCCGGCAAAGTGCTGCTCCTTACCCTGTTCATCGTCATCTGTCTCTGTCTGGCCACCAATCACGAAGCGATCCGCGCGAACATGGATCACTTCTGGACGGCGCAGAAGATGGTGAACGGACAATGGCAATCCATCACGGGTTTCGCCCTCGTCGCTGCCATCGGGATGGCCATGGTAGGTTCTCTCTTCTCTTCGGATGCCTGGAACAACGTCACCTTCACCGCCGGTGAAGTGATCAATCCCCGGAAGAACATTCCCCTCAGCCTTGTCTCGGGCACGCTCCTGGTCACGGTCTTTTACCTGCTGGCCAACGTGGTGTACATCACCGTGTTGCCGCTCCGGGGATCGCCTGATGGCGTCACCGTCGCTGAGCGAGGTATCCAGTACGCCCTCTCCGACCGGATTGCCACCGCCGCCATCTTTTCGGTATTCGGCAACTATGCGGCCATCATTATGGCCGCCTTCATCGTGATCAGCACCTTCGGATGCAACAACGGGTTGATCCTCTCCGGCGCCCGTGTTTATTACGCCATGGCCCACGATGGCATGTTCTTCCACCATGCCGGGAAGCTCAACAGCCATTCAGTACCCGCCAACGGGCTGATCTTCCAGTCTGTCTGGGCATGCCTGCTTTGTCTCTCCGGGACTTACGGGCAGCTGCTCGACTATGTTGTGTTCGCGGTGCTCATCTTTTATGTTCTCACCATCACCGGCATTTTCATCCTGCGTAAGAAACGCCCCGAAGCCCGTCGCCCCTATCGCGCCATCGGGTACCCCGTGATCCCCGTCGTCTATATCCTCTCAGCGCTTCTCATCATGGGAATACTGCTGATCTACAAACCTGCTTATACCTGGCCCGGCCTGCTTATCGTCGTGGCCGGAATACCCGTCTATTTTCTCTGGAGGAAACGTGGAAAAAAATAAGTTACCGTTCATGCTCGTTCTGCCGGTCTTTCTGGCACTCTTCTCTTTCGGGACCTTGTACGCACAATGCTTTGAAGGCAACAGCGCCTTCGGCGACGGAGAGGTCATCTCCTACCAGATCTCCTATAACTGGGGACCTATCTGGGTGAATTGCGGCAAGGTGAAATTTGAAGCAGCTAAAGCGCCTTACAAAGAGAAAACAGCCTGGCATCTGAAAGTAGCCGGACAGACCTACCCTTCGTACGACGGCCTGTTTAAAGTAAGAGATTATTACGATGCCTGGGTGAATCCTGCCACCTTCCGTCCTCTGGAATCGCACCGCTACGTCTTCGAAGGAAAATATTCTCTTCAAAACACCATGCTGTATCTTCCGGACGGGACCGTGATCTCGAACACCATCCGAGGCCGGAAACCGCTGAAGATTGACACCTTGAAACCAGGCCCTTGCGCTTTCGATATGCTGTCATCCGTATATTTCGTGAGAACCCTGAACCTGGCTTCCATGCCACTGCACGTGAGACACCCCGTTACTGTTCTGATTGACGACAGCGTCTTCACGGTCTATTTCCGGAAACTCGGAACGGAAACCATACGGAACACCGATGGCAACTATTACCGGTGTATGAAAATCGCTGTCAAAATGGTGGAAGGGACCGTCTTTAAAGGCAATGAAGATGTGATGGTCTGGCTGACCGACGATCAGAACAAGATCCCCATCTATATCGAAGCAAAGATTCTCATCGGCTCCGTGAGAGCTTATCTGAAAGAAACCAGAAACCTGATGAGACCGCTGACCGTGATCCGTCCACGATAAAATATTTATCTATCTATATTGATCTATATTAACACTCTGTGTCTTGACAGGATGATGAAAAAGTCATACTTTTACGTCATTAAAAAACACATCAGCATGAAACGTATTTTCCCTCTTGTCCTGATCGTCGTATTGACCGGACTCTGGGCCTGCAGCCCGAAAGAAACCAAGGATGAAAAGAGCAATGCCCCGTTGATCGGCAAGCCCGATGTAAAACTCACGAGTGACCTGATGACGCCGGAAGTGTTGTGGTCATTCGGCCGTACCAGCGAGCCGGTCGTTTCTCCCGACAACAAGACCGTAGTTTACGGAGTCACTTATTACGACATTGCGCAGAACAAAGGAAATCGTGAGCTGTGGTCGGTCAATATCGACGGCAGCAACCGGAAGCAACTGACCACAACGCCGTTCAGCGAATACCAGGCGTTATGGCGTCCCGATGGAAAAAAGATCGGGTTCCTTTCGGCAGAATCAGGATCGATGCAATTATGGGAGATGAATCCTGACGGGACCGGACGGGAACAGATCTCCGACATCAAAGACGGAATCACCGGCTTCTCGTATTCTCCGGATCAGCAAAAAGTGATGTACACCAAAGACATCTTTCTTGATAAAGTAGAAAAGGATCTGTATAAAGACCTTCCTCAGGCCTCCGGCATGATCTTCAACGACCTGATGTACCGCCATTGGGACTGCTTTGTCGAGACGACCAGTCATCCCTTCATTGCGAATTATGACGGGAAGAAGCTCACTAATGATATAGACATTATGGCCGGCGAACT
>Ga0209098_1000980_pt1 | contig 28717 bp, 21 predicted proteins | sample AD_JPNHW1_MetaG_FD_184429 | JGI IMG/M metagenome (GOLD analysis project Ga0209098, IMG submission 184429) | Active sludge microbial communities of municipal wastewater-treating anaerobic digesters from Japan - AD_JPNHW1_MetaG (SPAdes) (version 2) | ecosystem: Engineered > Bioreactor > Anaerobic...
AATCGCTTTCGTGCGCAGGGCGGAAAGCCGCTTGCGCACTCCCGAGACCGACATGCACATGATCCTCGCCGTTTCCTCGAGGGTCAGTCCGTCGAGATAGTGAAAAACCGCCATGCACCGCGTATCTTCCCTAGTGCTCGAGAACAGCCGTTCGAGAAAAAGCTCCGTGTCCGTCTGTTCCTCGTGAAAGGCCGTCTTGCCATCGGCGATCAAATCCTCGAGCGCGTCCGTGGACGGTCCCCGGCGGAGCCGGTCTGATCTGATCTTGTTCAGGCACACGGTCGTCGCGACGGTGTAAAAAAAGCTTGAGCAGACGGCCGTGATCCGTTCCCTCCGCTCCATGATTCGCACGAAAGTGTCTTGCATGGCGTCAAGCGCGCGGTCCTCGTCCTTGAGGAGATGACGGCAGCGCCTGAGCACCATAGGCCCATATTTCGCGTAGAGCCCTTCAAAATCGTCCATCGTAATGGTTTCGCTTGCGTTCATTGTACGGGATATCCTTAGTGTACGCTTTTATAACACCGGTGATCTGGTAACCTGTCACCGGGTTTTTTCTTTTTCTTTACTTGCCCTCGGAGACGAAGAACATCGGCATGAGGCCTTTCCCCTTCACCTCGACCGATCCCCGCGGCTCGAGCTTGGCGTCGGCTCCAAGGAGCTCGGCGGTACGCTCGGAGACGTTTATCCGCATCGGCTCGGAGCTCGATTCCAGGCGCTTGGCGGTGTTCACGCTGTCGCCGAAGACGTCGTAGACGTACTTGTCGGTGCCGACGATCCCGGCGATGGCGCAGCCTGAGTGCATCCCGAGGCGCATCTCCCATTTCACGGAGGCCGTTTCGTTCCGTTTCCTGAGCCAGGCGACCATGTCGCGCGCCGCGGCGAGCATCTTCCGCGCGTGGAGGGGGTCGGGGGTCGGAATGCCCGAGACGGCGAAGTAGGCGTCGCCGATCGTCTTGATGCGCTCGCAGCCGCGCTCGCGCATGATGCCGTCGAACGCGCTGAATATCGCGTCGAGCTCGGCGAGGAGCGGCTCGGGCCCGAGGGTCCGGGACTTTTCGGTGAAGTTGACGAGATCGGAGAAGAGGATCGTCGCCTCGGGGAAATACTGCGGCGTGCTCTTGCCGGTTTCCTTGAGTTCGTGCGCCACGGGCGCGGGGAGGATGTTGAGGAGGAGCCGGTCTGATTTCCCGCGCTCGCGCTCGACGGCGTCGAGGGCTGCCTTGAGGCGCAGGTGCGTCCCGACGCGCGCGATCACCTCCTCCTTCTGGAAGGGCTTCGAGACGTAGTCGACGGCGCCAGCGCGGAATCCGCGCACCTTGTCCTCGATCTGGTTGAGCGCCGAAATGAAGATGACCGGGATGCCCGAGGTCTCGGGATCGCCCTTGAGCCGTGCGATCGTCTCGAACCCATCCATGTCGGGCATCTTGATGTCGAGGAGGATGAGGTCGGGCTTCGCCTTCTTCGCGATCTGGATGGCGCGCTCGCCCGACTTCGCCTGAAGCGGGTAAAAGCCCTCCTCGATGAGGGTTTCGGAAAGGACCTTGAGGTTCTCCTCAATGTCGTCGACGACGAGAATGCGGTTTTCTTCCTTTTTGTCGGTCATTCCTGGTTCCTTTTTTTCCTTTATGCTCCGGACTCCGCGCCGGCGAGCGACGAGAGAATCCCCTCGAAGGCCGCCTCGTCGAAGCTCCCCGCGTGAAAGGCAAGGAGGGCGGCGAAGTCCGGGGCTTTGCCCTCGAGCTCCCGCGCGAGCCCCTCGATCGCGGTAAAGTCGTTGATGAGCGCGTATCCGGAGAGCCGCTCGACGCCGTCCTTCCCGAGCGCGCGCGCGGCTCGGGCGAAGTCGACGCGGGCGGGGTCCGGGACGCTTTCCGTCGCCTTCCGCGCGGGCGCCTCGTACTCGAGCTCGACGCGCGACTTGTCGCGGATGAGCGCGAAGAGGTCGGATCGCTTGAAGGGCTTGGCGAGGAAGCCGTCGAAGCCCGACTCGAGGATGCGACGCTCGTCGTTCGCGAACGCGCTCGCGGTGAGCGCGAATACCGGGATCTCGCGCGTCGCGGGATTCTCCTTAAGCGCCTTGACCGCGGCGTAGCCGTCCATCACCGGCATCTTGATGTCCATAAAAATCAGGTCGGGGCGGACCTCAGCCGCGCGCTCGCAGGCGACCTTGCCGTTCTCCGCCTCGATCGCGGAAAATCCCGCGGTCTCGAGCATCTCCTTGAGGACGAGGCGGTTGAGCTCCTTGTCGTCGACGATGAGCGCGGTCACCTCCGTTCCCTTCTTGACCGCGATCGCGACGGGACCGTCGCCCGAGTCCCGCAAGGCCTCGTCGGTCTCGGGAAGCTCCACGGCGAAGGAGAAGGTGCTGCCCTTCCCGAGCTCGCTTTCGACGGAGAGCTCGCCGCCCATCATCCTGACGTACCGCGACGAGATCGCGAGCCCGAGCCCGGTGCCGCCTTCGTTGTCGGTGATCGATGACTGGATGAACGGCTCCATGATCGCCTTGAGCTCGTCCTTCGGGATTCCCTTACCCGTGTCGGTGACGGCGAACCGGAGCTTCCCCGACTCGAGGCCGACGAGGATGCCGATGCCTCCCTCGCTCGTGAACTTCACCGCGTTCCCGACGAGGTTGATCATGATCTGCCGGAGTTTCCCGAGGTCGCCCTTAACCCGCTCGGGGAGGGGATTTGAGTACTCGACGTAGAAACCGAGCCCTGCTTTTTTACAGCGGAGCTCGAACATCTCGCGGACGTCCTCGACGAACCGCGTGGGAGAGAAGACCGTCTCGTGGAGCTCCGTTTTCCCCGCCTCGATCTTCGAGATGTCGAGGATATCGTTGATAAGGGAAAGGAGGTGCTCGCCGGAGCGCGAGATGATTCCGATCTTTTCAAGCTGACCCGGCGTGAGGTTTCGGTCGGTGCTTAATAGCTGGGTGAACCCGAGCACGGCGTTGAGCGGGGTGCGGAGCTCGTGGCTCATGTTCGCGAGAAACTCGCTTTTGAGGCGGTTCGCGTTCTCGGCGGCGACGCGCGCCTCCCGGAGATGCTCCTCGGCGGCGACCTGCTTGGCGACGTCGCGGAGGATGGCGGTGTAGATGACCGCGTCGTCCGCGCGCTCGACGCTCACGTTGCTCTCGAAGGGCACGCGCGCGCCGTCCTTCCTGACGCCCATAAAGCGCTTGATGCCGACCTCGCCCGCGTAGAGGCGGTCGATGAGCTCCTCCGTGGACGAGCACTCCGCGCAGGGCTCTCCCTCCTCGCGCGGGAGCTCGATGAGGTCGATGAGCGAGAGGCGCTCGACCTCTGAGGCGGCATACCCGAAGAATCGCTCGGCGGCGGGATTGAAGACCTCGATCTTGCCGTCGCGGGTGAAGGCGACGATGGGGTCCGCCGCGCGGGCGACGATCTCCTCGAGCCGGTTGCTCGAGCGCTCGAGCTCGCTTTGCTGCTTTCGGATGAGCGCGTTTACCTCGTTGAGGACGCCCGCGAACTCGTCGTTGTTGAGGACGTCGATCGCCTTGACTGAGGAAACGTCCCCCGAGTTGAGCGTCTCGAGGCGGTCTCGCATGGACTCGACGGGAAACCGGATCATCCGCTTGATCTGGAGGAGAAGCATGAAGGCGAAAAGGCAGAAGAGCGCGATCTTGACGTCGAGGACCGAGACGATGTCCTCGAGCTTCGACGGGCTTCGCACGGTCACCGAAACGCGCGCCGTCCCGTGTCCGTCGGGCTCATGCTCGATCGATAGGGCGCCGCGCTCGTCGTCCTCGTCGTGGTCCGCGTCGGGCGCGTAGAACTCGGCGACCGATCGTCCCGAAAGGACGATATTCCCCGCCTCGTCGACGCGCGCGAAGGACTCGGACACGACCGAGGAAATCTGCATGATGATGAAAAAGAGGAGTACGGCGACGATGAACGCGACCCTTCGGTAGAGCGAGGTTTTGCGGATCTTTGCCTTTGGGTAGAGCTCGAGGGCGGCCTTCTTCGCGGGGAAGAATAGGTTCTCGAGGTTAAACGAGATGAGCGTGCCGCACAGGAGTCCCTTCGAGAGCGATTTGAGGAGGATGACGTGCCGCGCGACCTCGTGGGCGCGCATGGCGGCTTCTGAGGCGAGAAGATCGCATACGTCGCCTCCGAAAAAACCGACTGTTGAAAGCGCAATCACGATGAGATGGAGCTTATTGAGCCGCTTGATCGCGAGCCGCGCGTCCGAGGCCCTTGCGCACTGGCGCGAGGCGGGGCAGTAGAGCTTGATCGCGGGCTTGAGATACAGCAGGATACAGGCCGAGAGGATGAGGCAATTGATCCAAAAGAAGCCGATGAATGGCCGCGAGACGATTATCTCGGCGACGTGACTTGTCGCGAGGGCGATGGTCGGTCCCCTGAAAAGCTCGAAAACGATGACGAGAAAGGGGATGGAGATGAGGGTGAACACGATCCGCGCCGATAAAAACTGATAGCGATATACGATGCCGTCGTATCGATGGTGTTTTCGCATAGACATTACTATACTACGAATGCGCGGCGAAAACATAGTCGGCGGCTACTCGACCCAAGGGCTCAGGGCCTTTGCCTGCCGGTGGGCTTTTACCTATTCTCGCCGCTCTTCTGCGCCGTCTCGCCGCCGGGTCTCCCGCCGCCGAGGGCGATCATGCGCTCGAGAAGCTCGAGGGCGGCAAGCCCGTCCCGGAAGGTCGACTCGCCGGGTAGGCTCGGGTCGCGGAAGAGATCAACGGCGTGGGCCTGCATCCCGGAAAAGTATCCCGTTTTTCCCCAGCCCTTACCGGGTTTCCCTCGGCAAAGCTCGAGCGAGCGGAAGCGCTCGTAGAGGCGCGAAGGCGCGCTCCGCCACACCTCGTAGGCGCCGTTCCCGATCAAGAGGCGGCCCGACGCGAAGGAAAGGTCGAGCTCGAAGACGAGGTGGTCGCGCCCGGGCGAGGAGTCGACGACGATCGAGACGGGCGGCTCGCCGGGCGAAATCGGCGCGAGTGTTTCCCCGATCGCGAGAAAGCTTCCCGAGGAGGAGGTTGCCTTGCCATGCACGGCGGAGATGTCCCACGCCCCGGTAAGGAAGGTGATGATGTCCGCGAGGTGCGTCCCGTCGTGCCAGAGCACGGCCTCGGGCGTCTTCGTCTTTCCCATGTGGAGGCGCGCGTGCAGCGAGCGGAGGGGGCCGAGCTCGGACGAACGGATGATCGCGCGCGCGGCGCGGTAGTCCGCGGCGAAGCGGCGCTCGTGGTTGACGACGACCCGGCTCGTGCCGAGGGCTTCCGCCTCCTCGACGAGCGGGAGGACGCCCTTTGCCTCCTCGAGGGTCGCCGCGACGGGCTTTTCGAGGACGATGACGGGAACTTCGCGCTCGAGCGCGAGGCGAAGGAGCGGGACGTGCTCGTCGGTGTCGGCGGCGATGTGGACGATGTCCGGCTTTGCGGCGTCGAGCATCGCGCGCGCGTCCGCGAAAAGCGCCTCGCGTGGAAGCTTCCAGAGACGGCCGAACGCGGCGAGCGCGTCGGCGTCGGGGTCCGCCCCCGCGACGAGCGCGCACGCGCGGTTCCGCGCGATCGCCCCCGCGTGGCTCGCCGGTTTCTCGCGAAGCGAATCGGTCTCGAGACTCGACCCAATCCTCCCCGTCCCAATCACCGCGCAGCGGATTTTCCCGGTATCGTATGTCGCTCTTGGCTGACCCATCGTATATTCGCTTCCTTTTCGAGTGTCCCATCATCGCAAATTTTCCGGTTACGGACAATCATGCGGCGCGGGCTATCCTGATAGCGTATACTTTCACGTATGGAAAGGGTAATCGACCACAAGATCGCCATCGGTATTTCGGCCTGCCAGTTTGGCTGTAAGGTGCGCTATAACGGGAAAGGGCAGGACGTGACCCGGCTCATCGGTCGCGAACGCGCCGACTTCGTCTGGCATCCGGTATGCCCCGAGGTGATGAGCGGCATGGGCGTTCCCCGCGATCCGGTAAGCCTTCGCAACGGGAACGGCGACGATTTTTGGGCCGACAAGGCGGACATCAAGTCGCGAAACGGCGCCAACATGAACGGGTGGATGCGTGAAGGATGCGAGTCGTGCCTCGCCGCGCTCAGGCGCGCGGGCGTGCGCGCGTTCGTTTTTATGGAGGGCAGCCCTTCCTGCGGGGTGTATCGCACGTCGCTCAAGAACAAACGGCTTGGCCATCCTCCGGGAATTTTCGGATCGATTCTCCTGCGCGAGGGCTTTTTCGCCATTCCGTCGGTCGACCTTCAAAGTCCTATCCGCTGGTGGGATTGGCGGCGGCGCATGTTTGCCTTCGTCTGGCTTGACGAGGCGGCGTTCGACACGGCGCATGAAGCCGTGGAACGCTGGCATATCCTTAAGTTTTTGTGCCAGGAACTGTCGCGGAAGGAAGCGGACTCGATCGGTAAGTCGATCGCCGATCTGAAAAACCAATCGGCGGAAGACTTAGCCGCGCTCAAGCGGCGGATTCTTGACCTCCTGCGGCGCCCTTCGGAAACCCGGAGGGTCACGCAATCGCTCTGGAAGAATTACGTCTTTCTGAAAAAGCATTTCGGCGTGGAGTCCGATCTCATCGGCATGCCCGAGGACGAGCGGAGCATGACTCGCGTCGCGGGCGAGCTGCTGGCCCTTGAGATACTCACCGAAAAGGCCGGGCTCCTTTTCGGTTCCGCGCCCATTCATTACCGCCGCTCGGAAAAGCGGCCTTCCGACGCGAAGTAACCGCGCCGTCTCTTTCTTCTCTTCTCTTTTCTCCACGCTGCTTTGGAAGATAGGGGTCAGGGGAAGGAAACCTTTCGCGCGGAAAGGTTTCCTTCCCCTGATTCTTTATTCCCATCCAAACGTCGCCGGGGGCTTGTTCGTGATGTCGTAGTAGATCGCGTCGACGAAGCCGAGGCCCGCGATGCGGTCGACGATGCGCTTCAGGACCGCGACGTCGAGGTGCGCGAACCGCGCGGTCATGACGTCCTCGGACACGACGGGACGGAGGACGATCGAGGTGCGGCCGGCGGCGCTCGCGTACGGGAGGTTGATCGTGAGGTGCTGGAATACCTTGTGATACCAGCCGGACCACTTCATTTCCTCAAGGACGATCGCGTCCGCCTCGCGGGTTTGGTCGAGCCGCGCGCGGTCGCAGTAGCCTTCGCGGAGCGCGAGCTTGCCCTCGACCCCTGGTACCTCCCAGAGCTTGAGCACGGTTCGGTTCACGTCCTTGCTCGAGTTCGTGATGAGCGAGGATGCCCGCTCGAGCTCGGCCCATGCGGGGAAGCGCGCGAAGAGGTCGGCGAAGGAAAGTACGGCGGGGAAGCGGTAGGTGCGGAAGTCGCCCTGGACGCCGACCGACTTAACCGGAAGGACGCCGATCCCGGTGAGCTCGGGCGCGCGCGGGGAAGATGCCTCGCGCGGGGCGGAAGCTTCGCACGTCGTGAATACGCGCGAAAGGTCGGTCTTCGCGATCTCGCGCCCTGCGTGCTCGAACGCGTCCCGGTCGGGGAAGGAGCCGTCGGAGCAGAGCACGTTGATCGAGAGTCCCGGGCCCGGGAAGGGATGGCGGTACACGAGCGGGTCGGAGAGCCCGATCTTCTTTCCGATCGAGCGCACCTCGTCCTTATAGAGATCCTTCAAGGGCTCGATGATGAGCCCGCGCGCGATGAGCGCCTGGATTCCGTCGACGCGGTTGTGGTGGGTCTTGATGACCTCGGCGTTCTTCGTGCCGCCCGACTCGATGATGTCCGGGTAGAGGGTGCCCTGGCCGAGGAGCCATTCGGCCTCGTCGAGCTTGAGCCGGGAGACGACTTCGTTCCGCACCGTGATGAAGGTCTCGCCGACCGCCTTGCGTTTTTTCTGCGGGTCGGTGAGGCCTGCGACGGCCTTGAGGAAGGTCTCGCTCGCGTCCTCGACGATGAAGTTCGTGAAGCCGAACTCGCGGTACCGCTCGGCGATCACCGAGCTCTCGTTCTTGCGCATAAAGCCGTTGTCGATGTGGAGCCCGAGCACGCGGTCCTGGCCGAGCGCCTTGTTGAGGAGCGCGAAGGCGACCGTGGAGTCGACACCACCCGAGAGGAATAATAAAACCTTGCGCTTTCGCCCGTCGGCGAGGACGGTCTTCGCGCCGGTGCCGACCCAGTCGGCGACGTCCCTGCCGTCTGCGGTCGCCTTAATCTCCTCGAGGATTACCTCGAGCACGCGGTCCTGGCTCCAGTTCTTGGCCATGCCGCAAATCTTCGCGAAGTTCGCGAGGATGCGGTCGCCGTCCGGGGTGTCCTTCACCTCGACGTGGCACTGGAGGCTAAAGCGCTTTTTTGAAAGGTTTTGGAGTCCCGCGAAGGGGCAGTCCTTGGTGGTCGCGATGACCTCGAAGCCGGGCGCGGGTAAGGTGACGGCGTCCTGATGGCTCATCCACACCTGCGCGGGGAAGTCGATTCCCTCGAAAAGCGGGGAGGCGGGGCAGGGATCTCCGCCCGCCGTTCGCCTCAGGAGGTGCGCGATCCCGAACTCGCCGACCGCGGCGTTCTCGACCTTGCCGCCCGATTCCTGCGCCATGAGCTGATGCCCGTAGCAAAGGCCGAGGATCGGCACGTCGAGGGAAAGGATGTCCGAATTGAACGCGGGGATGTTTTCCTCGTAGACCGACGACGGTCCGCCCGAGAGGACGATCCCGCGGGCCCCGGCAAGCGCGTCGAGCGGGCTTGAGGGGAGGGCGATTTCTGAGTAGAAACCCATCAGGCGGAAGCGCTTCGCGATGAGGTGCGCGTACTGGCTCCCGAAGTCAAGAACGACGATTTTTTCGTGTGGCATGGCACAGTATTACAGAAAAAGGGGGAAAAGTGAAGCCTTCAAGGAAGGCAAACCATTTCAAAAAAGCCTTCCCTTGCACAAGGTTCCGCCGCCCGATAGAATCGAGAAATGCAAGACCAAAACCGCAAAGGTAAGGATATCACGCTCATGATCGCCGCGATCGGGATCGTGTTCGGCGATATCGGTACCTCACCGCTTTACGCCCTCCGCGAAAGCTTTCTCCTTGGTTCGGGCAGCCGCATAGACGCGTCGTCTGTCATCGGGATCGTATCCCTTCTTATCTGGACACTCACCCTGATCGTCTGCGTTAAGTATCTTGGCATCGTCCTCCGCGCGGACAATAAGGGCGAGGGCGGCATTCTCGCCCTCGTGAGCCTCATCTCGCGCTACGTTCCCAAAAACCACGTCAAGCGCGCGGGTTTTATCGGCGTACTCGGGATCGTCGGCGCCGCGCTCCTCTACAGCGACGGAATGCTCACGCCCGCGGTCTCCGTTCTTTCCGCGATCGAGGGACTTACCGTCGTCACCCCGAATTTGAGCCGCTTCGTTATTCCGATCGCGCTCGTCGTTCTCGTCGCCCTCTTTCCGTTCCAGTGCCGCGGCACGACCAAGATGGGGCGCGTCTTCGGGCCCGTCCTCTCGTTCTGGTTCATCGTCATCGCCTTCCTCGGCCTTCGCGCCATTATCCAGCATCCGGGAATCCTCGCCGCGCTCAATCCCCTTGAGGCCGTATCCTTCATCGCCCAAAACGGGCGCAAGAGCCTTGAGGTCATGGGCACGATCTTCCTCGCGATGACCGGCGCCGAGGTCCTGTATTCGGACCTCGGGCACTTCGGCCGCACCCCCATCAGGCGATCCTGGTTTTTCCTCGTGTATCCCGCGCTTCTCCTCAACTACGCGGGCCAGGGCGCGTTCCTCCTCGACCATCCTAAGGAGGTCGAGAACCTCTTCTACCGGCTCGCCCCCGAATGGGCCGTCCTCCCGCTCGTCGTCCTCGCGACCGCGGCGACGATCATCGCGAGCCAGGCCGTCATCACCGGGGCCTTCTCGCTCGCCCGCCAGAGCGTCCAGCTGGGACTCTGGCCGCGCATCCAGGTCAAGCACACCTCGGACGAGACGATCGGCCAGGTGTACGTCCCCATCATCAACTGGTTCCTCATGATCGGCACGATCGGCCTCGTCCTCGCGTTCAAGACCTCGGGAAACCTTTCGCACGCGTACGGCATCGCGGTTTCCGCGACGATGATCATCACGACCTGCCTCATGCTCTTCCTCGCGCGCAAGGCCGCGCACGCGAGCTGGTTCCTCGTCATACCGTTCGCCGTCGTGTTCCTCGTGATCGACGGTACCTTCTTCGTCGCGAACTGCCTCAAGGTCTTTTCGGGCGGCTGGGTCGTCATCGCGCTCGCGCTCGGGATGTTCCTCCTCATGAAGACCTGGGTCGACGGCCGGCGTCTTTTTGGTAAGAAAATGGAGAAGTTCCGCATATCGCCGGCGCTCTTCATCCCCGGGCTCACCGCACACCCGCCGCTTCGCGTGCCGGGCACGGCGATATTCCTCTCGGGCGACCCGAAGGGCATGCCGAAGGCGCTCCTCCATAACCTCAAGCACAACAAGGTGCTTCACGACACGACGATCCTCCTTTCGGTCGTGACGACCGACGAGCCCCGCGTCGACGAGGCAATGCGCTTTACCTTCGAGCCCTACGGGATCGGCATCTGGCAGGCGACGGCCTTCTTCGGCTTCAGCGAAACCCCCGATCTCGCGAAGGCCCTCGACCATCTCTCTATCCCTGGCTTTGAGAATGACCCGATGAAGATAACCTACTTCCTCGGTCGCGACACGATCGCGCTCAATCCGGCGCTTCGGGGGATGTCGCACTGGCGGAAGCTCCTGTTCGTCTTTATGTTCAATAACGCGGTGAGCCCCACCGACTTCTTCCGCATCCCGCCCGATCGCGTCGTCGAGATCGGCGGCAAGATGGAACTCTGAGAAATCCGCCTGCCCGGCGTTTTGCGGGCGCTCGCCCCGCGCGGGCTCCGCATTCCGCCCGGGTAGCCGCCGCCGCGGTGACCTTTGTCCCGCGCGAGCGACTTATCCCACGCGGTGCGGGTAAAGCGATTTACCTATTTTTTTTTCTGTTCTCCGCGCGAACCTGGTATATACTAATGAGCGCGGTATGAAAGCGTTCGTGTTCCTCTTGCTGTATTTTCTCACCGATTCCGCGGCCTTCGCTGGCGTCACGGTGTGCGTCTTCGCGCGGCTTCGCGGCGGCCCTGCCTGGCTCAAGCTCTACCTTGGCTGGCTTATTTCCGCAATTCTCTTTATGCTCCTCCGCAACGGCGGGTATTTCGCCAAGCAGTACCTCGGGTTTGACGCGATCGAGTCGACCCTATCTTTTTACGCGCTCTACATGGTCACGACCGCGCTTTTCCTCGGCTTCCTCGCCTGCAATTCCCTCTACCTCGTGAAGGGCCCCCGCTCGCGCGCCACGCGCGCGGTTACTACCGCGGTCTCATGCCTTCCGATCCTTTTTATCCCGCTTCTTTTCATCCTCGGCGGAACCTCGCCGAGCGTTGGCTTACGGCTCCTCCTCGTGAACGTCATGATGTACTTCGCCTTCGCGGTCGTGGGCGCCGTTCTCCTGTTTCTCTTTCTCAGCCTCAAGGGGATCGCCAATCACTTCGCGCGCGCGATCGTTCATGCGGATCTCTACGCGGGCGCCGCCTACGTCGTCTTAAGCGTGGCGCAGTGGTTCACCTATTACAAAAAGCCCTACAGCCTCGATCCCTTTTGCGTCGTCAACGTAAGCCTCTTCGCGATGTTTTTCGCGAGTATCTTCGTGATTGGGCGGGAGTTCCTCATTGAGGATAAGCCTGAACCCGACGCGGGTCCCGCGGCCCCGGACGAGGTTTTTGATTTCCTCTCGGACGCGCGGTTAACGGAAAAGGAGCGGCGGATCGTCGCGCTCATCAAGCGCGGGACGACGAACCAGGAAATCGCCGACGCGATCGGCATCAAGCTTTCCGCGGTCAAGAGCTCGATTTACCGCATCTTTACCCGCTACGGCGTGTCGAGCCGCGCGGGGCTTATCCACGCGCTTGAGTCCCGCGCGTCAGTCGCTGAAGCGAGCGCGGCGGACGGCGACTGCGGAACTCAAGGCGACGCTCGTGCCGACATCGCAAGCGAGCGCGTCGATGACGCGCCGAGCCCTGAGTTCGCGGGCGGGAAGAGCCATTCTCGTTTGTAGGCTTATAAAAGAAACTCGGCCTATTGGCGCGTCAGCGTCTTGCGGTAGAGCTCGACGAGCTCGACGCGGTTTCGCGCGCCCGATTTCTTCAGGAGCGCGGAGATGTGGTTCCGCACCATGAACTCGGTTATCTCCAGATGCGCCGCGATCTGCTTGTTGCCGAGCCCGAGGATGAGGTACGCGAGGATGCTCTTCTCGCGCTCGCCGAGCGAGTCGGGCGAAAGCGCCGCGAGGGCGTACGCCTCGCGAGCGGAGAAGACCTCGACGGCCTTTTTCTTCCGTTTGACCATGACCCCTTGCGCGAGCCATCCGACGTTCGCGATCGCGAGCGCGAAATAGTAGGCGCTTTCCGCGCTTAAGGGGATGCAGGGATGGGACGCGTCGTAGTTGTACCAGTTCTCCGCGAGGAAGGGGACGATGAGGAGGGCGTTCGCGGTGATCGTGAAGCGCATCATCATCGCGCATTCCGCGTCGACCGCGTTCTTAAGATTCCGCGCCATGAAGACCATCGAGTAGGCGAGGAGGAGTACGAGCGAAAGGGCGGAGAGGCGCATGATAAGGATTCTGCCGCCTGCGCTATCGCCCCCAAAAATCGGCGCGAACCCGGCGGCGAGCAGGACCAGCGGAAGGCACGAATAGGCGATGAGCCGCGCGAGCTTCCGCCCGCTTTGCTTCGTCTTCGGCAGGGCATGGAACATCACGCTGTACGCGGCCATGAGGATCGCGGTCGCGAGCTCGTACGCGGCGAAATACCAGGCCTCTCGAAAGTAGGTCGGGTTCCCGGAGAAGGACGCCGAGAAGAAAGCGACGTGGCCGACCCCGACGTAGAGGAAGAAGCTCACGAGAAATGCGAGGTACCTGACCTCGCGAATGTCCTTCTCGTAGATGCAGAGGAATAGGATCATCGCCATCCCGGCGAATCCCATCGCGTGAGCCAAAAGGTAGAAGGAAAGAAGCGCTATCGTCACCGTGCCGTCCCCCGTATCCGCCTGAGCCTAATGGGCGCTATTCCACCGTCACCGATTTCGCGAGATTCCTCGGCTTGTCGGGATCGAATCCGCGCTGTACCGCGCAGTAGTAGGCATACAGCTGGCTCGGTATGACCGAGAGGATGGGCGAGAGCGCCTCGGCCGTCCTCGGTATCCGGAAGATCTCGTCGGCGGTCTTGTCGAACGCGGTCTCTCCCTCGTAGGTGATGACGAGCACGGTTGCGCCGCGCGCCTTCACCTCCTTGATGTTCGAGTCCATCTTTTCGAATAGCTCGGTTTGCGTGCAGATCGCGACGACGAGGGTATCCTTGTCGACGAGCGCGATGGGCCCGTGCTTGAGCTCGCCGGCGGCGAACGCCTCCGAGTGGGTGTAGCTCACTTCCTTTAATTTGAGCGCGCTTTCGAGGCTGATCGCGTAATCGAAAAGGCGGCCCAGGAAAAACGCCTTCGTCTTGTTGAACTGCCGCGACGAAAAGCGCTGGATCTCTTCCTTGTTCGTGAGGATGGCGCTGATCTTCGCCGGGATCTCCTCGAGGGCGGTGAGCTCGGCGGTGAGGGTCGCCTGATCGACGGTGCCGCGAAGGAAGCCGAACTGGAGCGCGATGAGGTAGAGGCAGGCGAGCTGCGTCGTGAAGGCCTTCGTCGAGGCGACCGCGATCTCGGGGCCCGCGAGGGTGTACATGACGAGGTCCGCCTCGCGCGCGAGCGTCGAGCCGACGACGTTCGTGATCGCGATGATCCGCGCGCCCGACTTTTTCGCGAGGCGCATCGCCGCCAGGGTGTCTGCCGTCTCTCCCGACTGGCTGATGATGATGAAGATGTCCTTGGGGTTGAAGATCGGGTCGCGGTAGCGGAACTCGCTCGCGATGTCGATGTCGACCGGGATGCGCGCGAAGCGCTCGAAGGCGTACTTGCCGACGACGCCCGCGTGCCAGGCGGTGCCGCACGCGGTGATGACCACGCGGTCGGCCTTCGCCCACGATTCGTCGAAGCCGATCTCCTCGAGGTTGACCGACTTGCCCTCGGGCCCGCTCGCGATGCGCGCGCGGATGGTGTCGCCGATCGCCTTAGGCTGCTCGTGGATCTCCTTGATCATGAAATGCTCGTAGCCGCACTTTTCGGCCGCCGCGATGTCCCAGTCGATGTGCTTGGTTTCCTTCTTGACCCGCTCGCCCTCGTAGTTGAAGAACTCGACGCGGTCGCGGTAGAGCACGGCTATCTCGCGGTCGTCGAGGTAATACACGTCGCGGGTATACTCAAGGAGCGCCGGGACGTCGGAAGCGATATACGAAGCGCCAACCCCTGAGCCGACGACGAGCGGGCTGTCCTTCCGGACCGCGATGATCTGGTCGGGGTTCGACTCGCAGACGACGCCGAGCGCGTAGGAGCCCTCGATTTTCTTGAGGGTCTCGAGGACAGCCTCGAGGAGGTTTCCCTTGTAATAGAAGTTGATGAGGTGCGCGACGACCTCGGTGTCGGTCTGGCTTCGGAAGGTCACGCCGTGGCCCTCGAGCATCGCGCGGAGCTTGCCGTGGTTCTCGATGATGCCGTTATGAACGACGGCGATCTTTCCCGAGACGTCGGTGTGGGGATGCGAGTTGACGTCGGAGGGCTCTCCGTGGGTCGCCCACCGGGTATGCCCGATGCCCATGCTTCCGCGCACGATGTCGTGGGCGAGCTTCGCCTCGAGGAAGCGGAGCGCTCCCTTGGCCTTCCTGACCGCGAGCCCGTCCTTGGACAGCACGGCGATGCCGGCGGAATCGTATCCCCGGTATTCGAGTTTTTTAAGGGCGTTGATAAGGATCGGGGTCGCGTCCCCGTCGCCGATGTATCCGACTATTCCGCACATGGTGTACCTCTCATAACGACGCTAAAGCTATCATACTTCCGGGTATTCAGGAAGCGGGTTCTTGCTGTTTCGCCGCACGTAGTCCGCGATCATCCGGAGGGTGCGCCGGCTCATCGCGCCGTCGACCTCGATCGTTTCCTGGAAGAGCCGGTCGGGCATCTTGAGGAGGACGCACTCCGTTTCCGCCCGCGCCGTCCCCGTGCGGTTCCCGCCGATGAAGCTCGAGAACTCCCCGAATATGGAGCCGGGCCCGACCTCGACGATCTGCGCGGGCATGGTGATCCTGACGATCCCGCGGCAGACGTAGTAGAGTTCGGTCGTGTCCTCGCCGATCGAGAAGATGACCTCGCCGGCGGCCTTGTTGATCTGGTACCGCGTGGAGAAGTGTGGCGGCTCCGAGAAGAGGATGCGCTCAACCTGCATGAACGGCGACGGGTCGTCGTAGGCCGGAAGGAGGTAGAGCCGGGCGAGGAGGAAGCTCTCGAAGAACTGGACGACGTATTGGTACTGCGCGAAAAAGAGGAAAAGGAAAAAGAAGAAGTACACGTCGAGGAGGATGACGATCACGTTGCTCAGGATCCCGTAGGCGAGGTTGTACTTCGTCATGTCGATGAAGCTCCCGAAGAGTATCTGGAGGAGCGCGAAGGAGAGGGTGCAGGCGAGCGCGGAGAAGAAGCTCACGAGCGCGTTCGGTTTCGTGCGCGGCGTGATCCAGTAGACCAGGAACAGGAACGCGAACAGGATCGCGAGCGGGGCGAACCTGAAGAGGTTTCGGAACAGGGTAAAGACGAACGGCGGGAGGATCGCCCGCGAGAAGGCCGTATGGAGCAGGGAGTTTCCCGCGATGAAGAAGGCCACCGTCGCCGATATCGCGACGAGGAGGAGCACCTCGCCCGCGATCACGACGAGGTTCTCCTTGATCGGCTTCATCTTTCCGCGCTTGCGGTAGATCACGATCATGCTCTGCTGGATCGACGCGAAAAAGCGCCGGGCCATCCAGAAGATCGAGATGCCGAGGATGATCTCGAACACGCCGATCGACTTAATCGACATGACTGACCGGAAGAAGGGGGTGAGGTCGATGGAGCCCGCGATGAGGTTATTCGCCTCGACGAGGCTCTTCACGAGCTCGGGGGAGGTATGGAGGAACCTGACCACGATGACGAGGACCATGAGGAGGATCGGGAGGGCGGAGAGGAGAAAGCTATAGGCGCCGGCGGAAGCGTAGGTAAAAAGGTCGTTGGAGACAAAGGCCCCCCAGGTGATGTAGACGCGCTGGATAAAACCGATCAACCAGGGTTTTTTCTTCCGCATGGGAAGGAGTATACCCCATTTTTGGGCGTTTATATAGAGGTTTTTGACCGACCTGAGCCCTAAGGACTTGTAATTATGTATAAATATGTAATAAACTAGTATAAAATTGCATGCTGAAGGGAAGCCGTACGGGCTTTTTCAGCCTAAGGAGTGGAGCGCTATGATGAAACTGCGTGGAGCGTTTACCGCGCTGATTACCCCCATGAATGCCGACGAATCCGTCGACTATGAGGGTTTTCGCAAGCTGGTGCGGTACCAGCTCGAAAGCGGTATCTCCGGACTCGTACCCCTGGGAACAACCGGCGAGACGCCGACCCTGGACGAGGCGGAGGAAGACAAGTTGATCGACATCGTGATGGCCGAGGCGAAGGGAAAGGTCCCGGTCATTCTTGGGGCGGGGAGCAACTGCACCCGCGATGCCGTCAAATACGTCAAACGCGCCAAGCAGAAGGGAGCCGACTACGCGCTGGTCGTGACTCCCTATTACAATAAACCGACCGACGAGGGGATTTACCGCCATTTCGCCGCCTGCTGCGAGGTTGGTCTCCCTATCATCGTCTATAACATGCCGGGCCGCACCGGAAAGAATATCTCGACGCCGCTTATGGCGAGGCTCGCCGAGCTTCCGAATATCGCGGGCGTCAAGGAAGCCTCGGGGGACATCGGCCAGATGGGCGACGTGATCGCGCTCATCAAGGCGCGTCGTCCCGACTTCGCGGTGTTTTCGGGCGACGACGGGCTGACCCTGCCGCTCCTCGCCCTCGGCGGCGACGGCGTCATCTCGGTGCTCTCGAACCTCGCCCCGAAGGAGGTGACCGAGATGACCCTCGCGGGACTCTCGGGCGACTTCACGAAAGCGCGGGCGATGCACTTTAAGCTTCTTCCCGCGTTCAAGGACGCCTTCATCGAGACGAACCCGATCCCGATCAAGGCCGCGATGAATATGAAGGGGCTTCCCGCGGGAACCCTCCGGCTGCCGCTCGTGTCGCTTTCGAAGGAACACGAGACGAAACTTCGCGCGTCCTTCGCCGCCGCGGGGCTTCTGTAAGCCGCGCAACGCTGTACCCCGCCGGGGCTTAACCCGCGCGGGGTCTGACCCTGCGCGCGAGAGCGATGCCCTCGCGCGTGTTACCACTAATTTTAGGAGAACGAACATATGTCCAAGAAGATACCCGTAGGAATCCTCGGCGCGACCGGCGCCGTCGGCCAGAATTATATCTACCTGTTGCAGGATCACCCCTGGTTCGAGGTGACCTACGTCGCCGCGAGCCCCCGCTCGGCCGGGAAGGCGTATAAGGACGTCGTCGAGAGCAAGTGGCTTCACGGCGCGAATATCCCCGCCGGTGTCGCGAACCTCGTCATCGAGGACGCGAACGACCCGAAGAAGGCCGTCGGCAAGTGCCGGTTCGTCTTCAGCGCCCTCGAGCTCGACTCGAAGGACGAGATCAAGGCCCTCGAGAACGCGTACGCCGACCTCGGCATCGGCGTCGTCTCGAACGCCTCGGCGCATCGCTGGACCGAGAACGTCCCGATGATGATCCCGGAGATCAACGCCGACCACCTCGCCGTCATCGACGCGCAGAAGAAGCAGCACGGCTGGGATAAGGGCTTCGTCGCCGTCAAGCCGAACTGCTCGATCCAGAGCTACATGATCCCGGTGTACGCGCTCATGAAGGCGGGCTACGAAGTGAAGCGCATGTTCGTCACCACGATGCAGGCCGTCTCGGGCGCGGGCTATCCCGGCGTGCCGAGCCTCGACATGATCGACAACGTCGTCCCGTACATCGGCGGCGAGGAAGAGAAGACCGAGAAGGAACCCCTGAAGATATTCGGCAAGGTCGAGGGCGGAAAGATCGTCAACTTCGACGGCCTCAAGGTATCCGCGCAGTGCAACCGCGTGCCGGTCATCGACGGGCACACCGCGTGCGTGAGCCTTGAGTTCGGCGCGAAGAAGCCGAGCCTCGCCGAGATCGAGAAGATATGGGAAGACTTTCGCGGGGTTCCGCAGGAGCTCGACCTCCCGTTCGCCCCGAAGCGGCCGATTATCGTGCGGCACGAGCCGAACCGGCCCCAGCCGAGGCGCGACCGCAACGAGGATAAGGGCATGGCGGTTTCAGTCGGTCGGCTCCGCGAGTGCCCGATCTTCGACATTCGCTTCGTCGGGCTTTCGCACAACACCGTGCGCGGCGCGGCGGGCGGCGGCATCCTCAACGCCGAGCTCCTCAAGGCGAAGGGGTATCTCGCGTGAGCGATAAATACTTTCCCCTAACCAAGGGCGATCTCGCCGCGCTCGCGGAACAATACCCCACGCCGTTTTACCTCTACGACGAGAAGCTCATCCGCGCTCACGCGAGAAGATTCCTCAAGGCGTTTTCGGGCTTTCCCGGGTTCCGCGAGCATTTCGCGGTCAAGGCGTGCCCGAACCCCTACATCCTCAAGATCCTCGCGGCCGAGGGACTCGGCGCCGACTGCTCGAGCCTGCCTGAGCTCATCCTCGCGCAAAAGGCGGGGATGACCGGCGAGCAGGTCATGTTCACCTCGAACGAGACCCCGGAGAAGGAATACGTGTACGCGAACCTCATGGGCGCGACGATCAACCTCGACGACATCACCCACATCGATTTCCTCGATAAGGCGCTCGGCGGGATCCCAGAGCTCATCTGCTTCCGCTACAATCCCGGCCCGCTCAAGGAAGGAAACGCCCTCATCGGAAAGCCCGAGGAGGCGAAGTACGGCCTCACGCGCGCGCAGCTTTTCGAGGCGTACGCCGAGGCCAGACGGCGCGGCGCGAAGCACTTCGGGCTCCATACGATGGTCGCGTCGAACGAGCTTAATCCCGACTACTTCGTCGAGACCGCGGTGATCCTTTTCGAGCTCGTCGTCGAGCTCAAGGAAAAGCTCGGGATCTCGATGGAATTCGTGAACATGGGCGGCGGCATCGGCATCCCGTATCGTCCGGGGCAGGCGGCCGTCGACTACGACTACGTCGCCCGGGGCATGAAGGAAGCGTACGATCGCCTCATCGCGAAGAACGGGCTTGACCCCGTGCGCATCTGCTTCGAATGCGGCAGGCCCTTCACCGGGCCCTACGGCTGGCTCGTCACGACCGCTATCCACGAAAAGCACATCTACCGAGACTACATCGGGGTCGACGCGAGCATGGCCGACCTCATGCGGCCCGGCATGTACGGCGCCTACCATCATGTTTCGGTCGCGGGAAAGGAAGACGCGCCGCTCACGCGCACCTACGACGTCGTCGGCTCGCTCTGCGAGAACTGCGACAAGTTCGCCGTGCAGCGCGAGCTTCCCGAGATCGCGCGGGGCGACTTCGTGATCATCCACGACGCGGGCGCGCACGGGCGGGCGATGGGCTTTAACTACAACGCGAAGCTCCGCGCGGGAGAGCTCTTGTTGCGGGAAGACGGAAAGGTCGTCGAGATCAGGCGGCGCGAGACGGTCGACGACTACTTCGCGACGCTCGACTTCACGAAGCTCGGCAGCTTCAAGGTTCAATAAAAAAAACGCCCCGGCCTGACGGTCGGGGCAGCATCACGGGCTATCGAACTTCCTGCTCTCTCAGCTTATCTATCGCGAACCCCTTACCGCGTCGCGGAAGCGGTTGCCGCGGTCAAATTCATTTTTAAACATACCGAAACTCGTGGCGCCGGGAGAGAAGACGACCGTGTCGCCGCTCGACGCCGCCGCTCTCGCGCGCGCGATGAGTTCCTCGAGGCTCGCGAAGGGACCCTCGAAGGGAATCGACCGCGCGGCGAGCATCGGGATGAGCTTGTCGGTGCCGCTTCCCGCGAGGAGGAGGATTTTCTTCGCGCGATGGGCCGCATCGGCGAGCGGGGTAAAGTCGAGGTTCTTGTCGGTGCCGCCCGTAAGGAGGATGACGGGCTTCTCGAAGGAACCGAGCGCGGCGGCGACCGCCTCGGGGATCGTCGCGGCGGAGTCGTTGTAGAAGCGAACGCCCGATTCCTCGTGGAAGAACTCGAGCCGATGCTCGATGCCGGGAAAGCGCGCGAGGGCAGCGGCTGTTTTCGCGGGGTCGGCGCCGAAGAGCGCGATCGCCTGCGCGGCGTTGAGGAGGTTCTGCCGCATGTGGGCGCCGGGGACCGAAAGCTTCGCCGGGAGGATCTCGGTGACCTTCCCCGCAAGGCGCATAAAGCCGCGCCCGTCGGCCTCAAGCCACGCGCCGTCGGCGGCGTCGGGATCGGCGCAAAAATCGCGCCCGATAAAGGGGCGTGAGCTATACCAGTGGACGCGCGGACCGTCTGAGCCTCGCGCGCGCGCCTCGCGGGCGAACACCGGGCCCCATTCGTCGTCGGCGTTGCACAAAAGATGGCACGAGTCGTCCTGGTCGGCGTAGATGAGTTTTTTGTCGGCGACGTACGGCTCCATCCCGCCGTACCAGTTCTGATGGTCGGGCATGACCGGCGTGAGGATCGCGACGCGGGGCTTAAGGAGCCCGCGCCCGCGGAGGTCGGCGAGCTGCCAGCTCGAGAGCTCGAGGACGACCGGGGTCGAGCCGTCGATCTCGTCGATGAAGGTGAGGGGACTCACGGTGATGTTCCCGCCGAGGAACGAATGGTAGCCGAGCTCGGTCAGGCCGAAATGGAGCGCGCTTACGGTAGAAGACTTCCCTTTGCTGCCGGTGACGGCGAGGATCGGCGACCGACTCAGCCTGAGGAACGCCGAGATGTCGGTCTCGATCGAGCGCGCGGCTTCGAGGTACTCGTTTCCCTGGAGCTTGACGCCGGGGTTCTTGATGACGCAGTCGGCGTCGCGGAAGTCCGCGATCTCGTGGGCGCCGAGGACGAAGCGGATATTCGGGAACCGCTCAAGGGCGGCGATGGACGGCGCGAGCTCCTCGGCGGATTTCTTGTCGGTCACGGTGACGGAGGCTCCCGCCTCCGCGAAAAAGCGCGCGGTACTTAAGCCGCCGCCGTTGAGGCCGAGGCCCATGACCGTTACCTTGAGGCCCGCTATGTCGGCGCGCGTCCTGAACGGGGGATTGTCAAAATTCAACGATGTACTCCTTTTGGTCCTGGGTATTGAGTCCCGACTGAACCGAGAGGTTCGCCCAGCGGGCGCCGAGATCGGGCGGGATTTGGTTCTTGAGTTTCCGAAAGAGCGGCGATTCCTCGGAAAAGGACGCGCCCTGGAGCTCGCGGAGGATTTCGTCGAGCTCGGGCTCGATGAACGCGCGGATCCGATGGAGGAGGTCGGGCCCCTCCTGCCCGAAGGCGTTCATGCTCACGCAATGCTGCTTGCAGGTTATCGGGTAAAAAGGATGGTTGCGCCTTCCCCTCGGGAGGATGAGCTTGCTTAAAAACTTATTGATGTCGGCGTCCATCCAGATTCCGTGGATCATGTATCCCTCGCCCGACTCGCCCTTCCAGGTGAGCGGGATCTTTTGGTCGAAGATCAGCTTACCGCCCGAGGACTCGGCCTCGCGGAGGGGGTAGAAATCGCTTTCGAAATAGAGGTGCCGCGTCCGATACGCGTGCGTCATGGTGTTCGTTCCCTGCTCGAGGATCTCGCTTTCGAGCGGGCGGCACGCGAGATCGACGATCAGGTGGTAGAGGTAGAGCCTTCCGTCCGACCTGATGACGCGATAGAAGGCGGGCGTATGGATGCTTACGGGATCGAAATACCAGGTGGTGCCGCCGACGAGTTCGGGGCATTGACCCATGAGGTTTGAGGCGAGTCTCGCGATCATCTCGACGTAGCCTTCGGGCGGCTCGCGGTTATCGATCGCGTGATGGACCGGGATGCGCGGAACCTCAAGCGGCGCGCCGAGTATGATGAATTGATCCTCGTTTTGGTTGAAATGGCAGGTGTGGGCGCCGCCCGATGCGGGACGGTCGGTTCCCGCGAGCAGGATGCGGTTGATCGAGTCGTCCGTCCGCGTTACGTCTATGGTGTTTGTATTCCTGCTCATCGCCTATTATAATATAGCATAAGCATGCGAAATAAAAGGGTTCTATCCATTATAGCGGCCCTCTCCGTAGGCTGCGTTCTCTTCGCGGCGTCCCCGTACGCGACCGTCGTGTACGCGGAAGGCTCTTCGTTTACCCTCATCCGCGCGGGGAAATCGACGACCGTCCGCGTCGGGGATCCGGCGACCTTGGGCCTTGAGGTGAAGCCTGGCGATATCGTCAGGACCGGCCCGTCGACCTTCATCGAAATCGCCATCAATCCCCTTTCGGCCTCCGTTCAGATCGCCGAGAATACCTCGTTTCGCTGCGACGCGGACGACACGGGGCTTGCCTCGTCGGGCGAGCTCTACTACGGTCGGGTGCGCGCGAAGGTCGCGAAGCTCTCAGGGAATGCGTCCTATCGGATGTCGTCGCCGAGCCTCACCGCGGGCGTTCGCGGAACCGATTTCGGCCTCGACGTCCTCGCGGTCAGGCAAACGGGCGCGTCGCCCGATGCTGCCGCCGGCGCATCCGCATCCGGGTCTCCCATGCTCTACAGGGTGTTTTGCTTTGAGGGAACGGTTCTCGTCGGGTCGGTTCAAGGAACGATGAAGAATACCCTCGAGATCGGCGGGAACGAGATGGTCGAGCGCGTTGCGGCCTCAGGCGGCGCTAGCTCAGGGACCGCGGCCGCTGAGCCGCCTCTTGAGAAAAAGCGGATAACGGGGGAGGTCGTCGATTTTTGGAAGGTGCATCCGTTCGCGGTCATCTCGCGGCTACCGTTCCCGGTCACGGCGCCCGCGGCCTCCCGCGGCTCAGCCGGCGGGATCAACCCCGACGCCGTTCGTTACGCCGAGCCGAAGGCTGCCTCGCGCGCGAGGGCGCCCCAAGCGGGCGCAGTCGCGCTCATCGGCCTCGGGACGCTTACGTGCGCGTTTACCGCGTACTGGTCGACGCAGCGAGACGCCGACGCGCGGTTTATCGATCCCGCGTACGCGGCCGGAACCGTCATGATCGGGTCGGGGATGGTGATCGCGATCGCGTCGCTTTTATCGGATTAATGCCTCAGTCGCTGACGTCGAACTTCCCTTCGAAAAGATAGCCGCCTGAGCCGATGACCGAAAGCTCGTTTGCCTTCGCGTCCCAGGACGCGGCGAGGCGCCGGGAGTTGTCGCGGTCGCGGGCGATGGCGGCGTCTGGCTGCCCGTCCGTGCCGGTTTGCTCGAAGATGACGATGGCCTCGCCGTCGGCGGCGCCCTCAAGCTTTCCCGCGACGAGGGCCGCGGCCGCGGCGGTGCAGGCGCCTGACTCGCGCTTCGGCAGCGAGCGCACGAGGATCGTCTCTCTGGTGATCGCGCGCGCGATGACCGGCAGCACCGGCTTCGCGGGAAATGCTTTCTGTATCAGCGCGTTAAAGGACGAGTAGGAGAGGATACCTTCCGTTCCCGGAAAGGCGACGACCGCGTCGTCGTGGACGTGGATCGCCGAATAGGAGGCGCGCACGCCGTCGCGCTCGATGGTCTCCGCGACGTTCTTCATCCCGTCCTCGATGACCGCGCCGGTCAGGAGCGAGAACGGCGAGCCGAGCGAGAGGCGAAACTCGTGCGCGCCGAGCACGTCGAGCTTTCGCTCCCCGTTCGGGGTCTTGAACGCGATCGCCTTACCGGCGATGCGCCCGGAATCGAAGGCGAAGCGCGCGGCGCACAGGAACGCGTCGTCGGCCTCGGGGCTCGCCTGGCCCTGGGCTCCGAAAACCCTGATCGTATTGTCGCGGGCGAGGAAGATCGCCCCGGTCGCGCCGATCCCGTAGCGTCGGTCGCACAGGGTTCGCGCGAGCTCGCCGTATCGATCGGCCTCGGGCGCTTTCCCGTCCTTCGGGAAGGCGCCGAGGTCGACGAGGATAAAACCGTTTCCCGCAAGCTGAAGCTTGTAGAAGGGTATCGTCACGGCCTGCTCGTCTGGAGGTTGCGCCGCTCGGTAAAGCGGTCCTTCGCGAGGCGGAGGAGCCGCATCACGAGCTCCGCGTAGGGAAGCCCGGAGGCCTCGCACATCTTCGGGAACATCGAGATCGAGGTGAAGCCCGGGATCGTGTTGATCTCGTTGATGTAGAGCGCGCCGTCGCGCTTGTCGACGAAGAAGTCGACGCGCGAGAGCCCGGAGAGCTCGAGGGTTCGGTACGCCTCGCACGCCGTCTGCCTGACGCGCTTGGTCATGTCCTCGCTGAGGTCTGCCGGGATGCGGAGCGACGCCCCGTCGGGGTCGGTGTACTTCGCGTCGTAGTCGTAGAACTCGTGGGTCGGGATGATCTCTCCCGGGGTATAGGCGACCGGGGCCGAGTTGCCGGTGACGGAGCATTCAATTTCGCGCGCGGGCATGAACGGCTCGATGAGTATCTTGTCGTCCCACTGAAACGCCTCGGAGGCGCGCTTCTCGAGTTCCTCGCGGTTCGCGGCCTTCGCCGCGCCGACGGAACTTCCCGCGCACGCGGGCTTCACGAACAGGGGATAAAAGAGTTCGTTCTCCGCTTTCCTGACGATCGCGTTCCTTGTCGCCGGATCGTTCCACTCGACCATTCGCGCGGCGACGAACGGGACGATGGGCAGTCCCGCGGCGCGCCAGAGCACCTTTGCCTTTTCCTTGTCCATCGCGATCGAGCTCGCGAGCACGCCGCCGCCGACGTACGGGATCTCGGCCATCTCGAAAAGGCCCTGGATCGTTCCGTCCTCGCCGAAGGTTCCGTGCAGGACCGGGAACGCGACGTCGACGGGGAATGAGCCGTCGACTCCGAGGTTAAGCCCCGCGGCCCCCGCGACCCCCGCGGCCGAGACGAGCCTGAACGCGCCCGCGACGCCGCCTCCCGGGACGATCGCAACGCGGCGCGATTCGCTTTCGGAGATCGAGAGAACGGCCTTGGGATTCGAGCGGATCTCCTCGAGGAGCTTTTGGTCCTGGAGGTACCAGGCGCCTTTCTTCGTGATCCCGATGAGGCGCACGGTATTCCCCGCCTCGGGTATGTTGCGGGCTATCGATGACGCGGACACGAGGGAAACCTCGTGCTCGCCGGACTTTCCGCCGTAGAGTATCGCTATGTTCATTTCGTTCCTCCTATGCTTCCCCATCCGGCCTCGGCGAGCGCCTTGCGGGCCTCGAGGATTTCGTCGTAGGGCATGGTGCGGTCTTTATAGATAATCGAGTTCTCGTGTCCCTTGCCGAGAAGGAGGACGAGGTCCCCTTTCTTCGCGAGGGAGAACGCCTTTCGGATGGCGGTGGGCCGATCGGGAATGATCAAGAGCTCCTCGCCGCGCTTTTTTTCCGGGCAGCCGGCCGCGATCATCTCGAGGAGCTCTGTCGGGTCCTCGCCGCGCGGATCCTCGTCAGCGAGGACGAGCACGTCGGAATAGTCGGCCGCGATGCGCCCTTGCTCGGGGCGCTTCATCGTGTCGCGCTCGCCTCCCGAGCCAAAGAGGCTGATGATCTTTCCCGTGATCCTTTTGCGGAGCGAGGGGAAGATCGCCTGGAAGGACGACGGGGTGTGCGCGTAGTCGACGATGACCTCGAATGGCTGTCCCTCGTTGATGACCGTCATCCGTCCCTTCACCGGCTTAAGCTCGGGGAGGAGCGGGACGAGCTCGGAAACCGGCTTGCCCAAAAGGCGCGAGACGGTGATCACGGTCGCAAGGGTATTGTAGACGTTGAACGCGCCGGGAAGGTTGATCCTGACCGCGTGCGAGACGTCGCCGTGCTCGGTCATCGTGAAGCTCACGCCCGAGGAGTCCGCGTTGATGGAGGAGGCGGAAAGGCCTCGGCCGACGTCGGCCCAGGTCGAGTAGCCGTACACCGGCTTCTCGGTCGCGCCCTTGAAATAGACGGACGCGGGGTCTTCCTCGTTCACGACGCCGAAGGAGGGAATCGCCTTGCCGCGCTTGACGTGGTCGTTGCGGTCGAGCGCGCGGAAGAGGTTCGCCTTGTCGCTCTTATACTGCTCGTGGGTTCCGTGGAACTCGAGGTGTTCGTGGGTCACGTTCGTCATGATGCCGACGTCGAAGAGCACGTCGCCGAGCCGGTTCGTCCTGACCGAAAGCCCGTGGGACGAGGACTCGACGACGGCGTACTCGAGGCCGTTGTCGCGCATGAGGGCGAGCTTCTTATGGATCGTGACCGCCTCGGGCGTGGTCTGATGCTCGGGGTTCGGGAGTACCTCGTCGGCTATGCAGTAGTCGACGGTGGAGATGAAGCCCGCGCGCTTTCCCGCGAGGCGGAGCAGCTGGAAGATGAGGGAGACCGTCGTGCTCTTTCCCTCGGTGCCGGTGACGCCGATGACGACGAGGTCCTTCGAGGGATTACCGTAGAAGGCGGCCGATACCGGGGACATCGCGAAGCGCGCGTTCTCGACGCGGAGGTAGGCGACGGCGGGATCATAGGAGGCGAGCGGCGCTTCGTGGATGACGGCGGCCGCTCCCTTCGCGATCGCCTGCGCGACGAACGCGGAGCCGTCGGCGTGGAGGCCGGGGAGGGCGAAAAAAAGTGCGCCGGGGGTTACCTGGCGCGAATCGTAGACGAGATCGGTTATATCGGGATCGGCGGAGCCGTGTTTCTCGATGACGGGGAGGTCGGCGGTAAACGCCGAGAGTCGTATGGGGTTCATTATGGGCCAATTGTATCAACGCCGACTTGAGTATGCAAGATGGTTTGGGCTATTCTTCCTATTATGTACGAAACCAGAGTCGAGGCGGAATTCGCCGCCGCCCATTTTCTCGACGATTTCCACGGCAAATGCGAACGCCTCCATGGGCATAACTACCGAGTCCTCGCGCACGCGCGGGGAGAGGCCCTTGACTCGGGCGGAATGCTTATCGACTTCGGCGTTCTTAAGGGGGCGCTTCGCGAGGTATGCGCGGCGCTCGACCACACGAACCTGAACGACGAGCCTGAGTTCGCGAACAACCCGAGCGCCGAGCGCATCGCGCGGTACGTGTTCGCGCGGCTGAAGGCGAAGCTCCCGTCGGTCCCCCTGTGGGCGGTCGACGTGTACGAAACCCCGACGAGCCGCGCCCGCTATTATGAGTGACCGCCGCTCGGCGCGGCGCGGCCTGTAACCATTCGGTGGCCGAGAGAATTTAATCATCTGATACGCCTTTTAAAAAAAGGAGAAAATGTATGATTGAGGTTGAGCGGGTCTCCCGCGACTTCGGATCCTTCAGGGCTGTCGACGGGATCAGCTTTTCGATCAAGAAGGGCGAGATCGTCGGGCTTTTGGGGCCGAACGGCGCGGGAAAGACCACAACGATGCGGATGATAACCGGGTTCCTGGATCCTTCGGCCGGCGTCATCAAGATCGACGGCAAACGGATCGACGAGGACCCCGAGGCCGCCAAGCGAAAAATCGGGTACATGCCGGAATCGGCCCCCCTTTACTCCGACATGATCGTCGCCGATTACCTAGAGTTCGTCGCGATGGTATTGGGGGGCGACGCGGTCGGGACGATACCCGAGCTCGCGAAGACCTGCGGAATCGCCGAGGTGATGCACAAGAACGTCGGCGACCTTTCACGCGGCTACCGCCAGCGCGTCGGGCTCGCGCACGCGCTCCTTCACGACCCGGAGATACTCATACTCGACGAGCCGACCTCCGGCCTCGACCCGAACCAGATCATCGAGGTTCGCCGCCTTATCAAGGAAATCGGCAAGACGCGAACGGTCATCATATCGACGCACATCCTGAGCGAGGTCGAGATGCTCTGCGACCGCGTCATCATCATCGCCTCGGGGCGCATCGTCGCCGATAGCCCGACCGCGGAGCTCCGAGAGCGTTTCGGCCATCGGGCATCGCTTCGCGTGCAGGTCGCGGGAGCCCGCGCGGACGAGTTCGCCAAGGCGGCGAAAGCCGTTTCCGGCGTCGCGGGCGTCGCGCCGTGCGAGGGCGAGCAGGGTTTCGCCGCGGCGCGGCTTTCCGTGTCGGGCGACGCCGACATCAGGGCCGGCGTATTCGATCTCGTGAGGGATCGGGGCTGGTCGCTCCGCGAGATGGTCATGGAGCAGAACAGCCTCGAGGACGTATTCCGAACGCTTACCGCTGGAGGCACCGAACATGAATAAGGGCAACAACGTACGCCTCACGATCATGCGGCGCGAGCTCGCCGCGTGGTTTTCGAGCCCCGTCGCGTATATCACGGCGGGCATCTTTCTCGTTTTCTCGGGGTTCCTTTTCTTCTCGACCTTCTTCCTCGTGAACCGGGCCGAGCTCAGAAACTTCTTCGGCATACTGCCGGTGATGTTCGCGTTCTTCGTGCCGGCGATCACGATGCGGCTTTTCGCCGAGGAGGCGCGGAGCGGCAGTCTCGAGACGCTCATGACGCTCCCGGTCTCCGGCCTTGACGTGACGGTCGGGAAGTTCCTCGCCGCCTTTATCTCGGGGGCGAGCATCCTCGTGCCGACCCTCGCGTACGCCGTCACCGCCGCCTTCCTGGGCGAGCCCGAATGGGGGCCGATCGCGGGCGGGTACCTCGGCGCGCTTTTCCTCATCGCGTCGTTCACCGCGATCGGGCTTTTCGCCTCATCGCTCACGAAAAACCAGATCGTCGCCTTCTTCG